>OGRB01000166.1_pt1 | contig 71807 bp, 58 predicted proteins | sample 1553371 | NCBI WGS metagenome assembly OGRB01 (sample SAMEA2580027, study PRJEB22360) | human gut metagenome | reverse complement strand
GCCGCTCTCAGGAGCGGCTATTTGAAGTGGGTATACCCACTATTGAGCGTTTACGATTTCAAGGAGAAAAGTGTCAGATACACAGAGATCAGACATACGATTAGCCATATGAAGAGCCGGATGCGGGAAAGCCGGGGAAAGCCGCACGTCCGGTTCTGTGAGGGGCGTACCTTGTGAAAGGTACGTCTACTCGACCCTGGTACTACAGCGCAACTTAGAGTCTTGAGTATGTTACAGTAATGTAACAGGCTAAGCGTAGACAGCAAGGTTACAGGTACGTCTACTCGACCCTGGTACTAACGAACATTATTGAAATGTAATCTGTGGATGAACCCGTTGTCCAAGGTCATGGGCGGCTGGGGAATATGGGAGACAGTGAATGGCGAACAGAAGCTGACAACCGAGTGCATTGAAAACGTGATTATGATGTTGCCATTTTCAGCAATAGTGATATGGAATAATTGGCGGATTGATGTATTGTGCGGTGATGAAGGTAAGAAAGTGTCTGTAAAAATGTATGAAATTGTGATATACTGAGAATGGTAGCTGACTTAAATAAAAATTAAAAAGCCAGTGAGGGCATTGATCACATTGTTACCAGATTCAGGTACTATGTGACAGTTACCACGTAATAACATTAGAGGTAAAGCATGGATAAATGGAAAACGATATGTTCACAAGCGCTGCTTGATACTAAGTGGGTGAAGGTGAGAAAAGATGCTGTGGAGCTTCCAAATGGGCAACATATTGATGATTTTTATGCCATTACGATTAACGAGGCTGCGGCAATTGTAGCATTAGATGACTATGGAAATATCATATTGAAAAAAGAATATCGATATTGTTATGGCCGAGACTTGATTGAGATCCCTGCAGGTGGTTTTGAAAGGGGAGAGGAAGGTCTGGAGGTTGCAAAGAGAGAACTGCTAGAAGAGACAGGTTATATTTCTGAGGACTGGCAGTTTATTGGAAGAACAGTAGAAAGTTCCGCGAAGCTTACAAACTATATGCACATATACTTTGCAGATCATTGCCGTAAGGTCAGTGGGCAGCATTTGGACGCGACAGAAGAAATCGAGGTATTGGTCATGCCGTTAGAACAGGCGGTCAGTATGGTGATGGATAACGAGATTTGCTGCAATAGCTCTGCGCATGGGATTCTATGGGCAGCAAGGAAGTGTGGTATATAAGGTATAGTAGGCAATTACGTGCCAGCCCCTGGTACTTTGTTTTGTAAGAAATATTTTGTAATAAACTTGGAAGAGGAGAGAGGTAGAAATGAGAAAAAGATTTTTTACAGTAATGGCGGCAGCATTGGTGGTATCAGGAATTCCAGTAATGGCAAAAGAAACCAGTACGGAAGAAAAGATTAGTGAGGCAGTTGAAGAAACAAAGGACAGTACTGAGGCGGAAAGTGTAGTTTCAGGAAATGAGGATCGAATTTCGGAGATTGAGAAGCAGATTCACGATTTGGAGAAGCAAATTGCAGTGTTGAAAGAAGAACGAAAGCAGTTGCGAGAGTCCAATGTTACAGAAATAGGAGATGTAATTTATCAGGATGAGTCTGTTATAATTACTTATAATGGAATTAAGGAAGATGAGTATGGTGATGGATATTCGATTAATTTTATAACAGAAAATCTTACTGATAAAAAAATCATTGTACAGTATGAGGATGCTTCATTAAATGATTTTATGTTTTATGCTGTGTATTCAGCTAATTTAGCCCCAAATAAGAAATCCAAGGATGAAATAGACATGTATGAATCATATGATGAGTATTGTCCGATGGAAGATCTTGAGTATTTGGAATTTAAAGTAGCAGTTTTGGATGGCGATTCTTATGATGAGATTTGTATATCTGATCCGGTTACAATTAGTTTTGAATAAGCAAATGCATAGTGTAACATACAGGGGATCTAAGAAAAAACTCTTGCAAAAACCTATCATACGTGATATAATAACACAAAACAGACAAAGGAAGAATGTGCATTATATGCAGGAAAAAACAAAAGAGATGGACAGCGCTCTGACTAATAATAATAATATGGAAGAGTATCGGACACAAAAAAAGGCACGAGAAAAACGGCTGATGGCTTATGCAGAAGAAATTCAGAAAAATACGCTGCAAATGTCATCTGCATTGATTGCAGAATTAGTGGCAGAAAGAAAATACCAGAAGAAAACGCAGCAGGATATAGCAGATATTACAGGAATATTACCAGCCAATATTGCGCGTTTTGAAAACGGTTCAAGAGTACCGACATTAGTTGTGTTGCAAAAATATGCTAGCGCTCTTGGAAAAAGGATAAAGGTTGAGCTTTGTGATCAGGAAGCAAAGTGACCACATTAAAAGTAAATATAGATAAAAGCACAGTGCTTTTATCTATATTTACATATAATCATCAATGATAGTATTGTATATGATAAAATACAGGAGAGAGGGTGATATTATTCGTCAAAAAAGAATTTGGTATCCTGGTGCAACTTATCATGCAATGGCTAGGGGAATACGCAGAATGGTTATTTTTCAGGATGACACGGATTATCAGGTGTTCTTGTTGTTGTTAAAGAAAATGATGGAAGAACATGAGTGTAGTCTGCATGCATATTGTTTGATGAGCAATCATTTTCATGTTCTTATTGAAACAGGACCACATGAAATAGGAAAAACCTTTAAAGGAATTATGAGCTGCTATGCATCCTATTACAATCAGAGGTATGGATACCATGGTCATGTGTTTGAAGGACGTTTTAAGTCATGTATAGTTAAGGATGACAGCTATTTTTTGCAGACAAGTAGATATATACATATGAATCCAGTGAAGGCAAAGATAACTGCACATCCTGAAGATTATCCATGGAGCAGCTATAGGACGATACTTCGAATGACGGATGATCGGATTACACAGCCAGAAAAAACACTTGCATTTTTTAAACAAAGCATTTTTTATTATAGAGAATTTGTAGAAGATGCCACTCACAAGTATAAAATTAATGAAAATATGATTCAAAAAGAAATAGGGGAGGATGAAACATGGCTACCGTGGTAAAAAGCTTTGCAATACAGGGAGTAGACGGCTATACAGTAGATATTGAGTCGAAAGTTCTTGATGGACAGCCAATGATATCCATCATCGGAATGGGAGATGTGGCTGTTAAGGAAGCAGGAGATCGTATTCAGTCAGCGATTGACGAGAGCGGTTATGTATTTCCAAAAAAGCGCGTGATTATCAGTCTGGCACCTGGTGACAAGAAAAAAAGAGGTTCTCACTTTGACTTAGCAATGGCTATTGGTGTTTTGCAGGAAGGGGAAAATATTGCAGCAAAAGAATTGAATCAGTATGGTTTTATCGGAGAACTGTCATTAGATGGAAGTCTGCGCGCATGTTGTGGAATCTTGCCGATGATATTAGCAGCAAAGAAGAATGGGATTAAGAAGGTGATTATTCCTCAGGCAAATATCGGGGAGGCGAAGCTTGTTCATGGAATTGAAACGCTAGGTTTTACTGATTTGACGGAAGTGATCAGATATCTTGAAGGAAAACAGGCTTTTTTGGAAAAGCCAGAGATTATTGCCGAAGATTCTCTTTTTGCGGAGCGTGCATTGGATTTTTCAGATGTAAAAGGTCAGGAAGATGTAATTGAAGCTGCTTTATTAGCAGCAGCTGGCGGTCACAATATGCTGATGATCGGTGAACCTGGTTGTGGAAAAACAATGATTGCACAACGAATATCAACGATTCTCCCAGAAATGTCTGAGGAAGAATGCCTGGAGGTAACGAAGATTTACAGTATATCAGGATTATTGTCAAATGGCCATTCGCTAGTCAAAAACAGACCATTTCGTGCACCACATCATAATGCATCATTAAATGCATTAATTGGGGGCGGAGTAAATGCAATGCCGGGAGAGGTTTCGCTTGCCCATAATGGTGTTTTGTTTCTTGATGAGCTGGCAGAGTTTTCCAGAAAAACATTGGATGCACTTCGTCAGCCTGTTGAAGATAAGAAAGTATCTGTTGCCAGAGTAAACGGCGCACATACATATCCTGCTAATTTTATGTTTGTAACAGCAATGAATCCATGTCCATGTGGATATTATCCAAGCTCAAAGTGTCGATGTACTGATTATGAGATTATTAAATATCGCGGTAAAATTTCAGGTCCGATTATGGATCGTATTGACATTCAAAAAGAGGTACATCCTGTCAATTTTTTTGAGATGGAAAATAAGACAATGTCATATTCTTCTTTGGAACTTCGAAAAAGGGTAGAGGCAGCAAGAAAGATTCAGCAGGAGCGCTATTCTTTGGAGGAGGGAATCAACTGTAATGCACAGATGACAACGTCTCTTATAAAAAAATATTGCGAGATGGAGGCAGATTCGCTGGATTTGTTAAAGGAAACAAGTGAAAAGTATGGATATAGTGCGCGAGTGATCCATAAGCTTCTAAGACTGGCAAGAACAAGTGCCGATTTGGATGGAGCAGAGAAGATTCGTTTTCAGGATACGAAGAAGGTGATTTCGTGTCGTGATCTGGACGAAAGCAATAGCAAGATGATGGTGGTGAAATAGTGGAGGAAAAGGATTTTATAAAATATTGGATTTGGCTTACACAGATTCCTTATGTGGGTTCAGTTATGGAAGGACGTTTACTTGCAAAGTTTAAAAGTCCGCAGGATATATATGATGCGGATGAAAAATGTTTGAGGAAAATTTCGGGTATCACAAAGAGACAGATTGCTAGTATTTTACAAGCACGCTCATTTGACCGGGCAGAAAAAATTTTGGAGGATTGTGAGAAAAAGAAAATTTATGTTCTCACAAAAGCCGATATCAGGTATCCAGAGAAAGCAAAGCAGGTAAAGGATGCACCATCTGTCTTATATTACCAGGGATCATTTACCTCAGAAGAAGGTATTTTAAAGCCCACGGTTGGAATTGTTGGTGCAAGGCGATGCACACAGGATGCAAAACAATGCTGCATTGAATTGACAAGACAATGCATAAAAGAGCAGGAAATTGTGATCAGCGGTATGGCAAAAGGAATTGATGCATGTGCTGGAACAGTCTGTGTTAATTCCGGTTCATATACAGTTGCTATTGTAGGGAATGGGCTTGATATTTGTTATCCAGCAGAGCATGAGCGTCTGATGGAGAGAATACGTGAAACGGGATTACTGCTGTCAGAGTATCCACCGGGAACAGAGCCGTCCAATTATACATTTCCGCAGCGAAATAGACTAATTGCTTCATGGTCAGACAGGTTAATCGTTATAGCAGCAGGCAGAGGAAGTGGTGCAATGATAACAGCAAGTTGTGCTGATAAATATGGGAGAAAGGTGAGTTTTTATTAGCTTAGTTCGAGGCGTCGTAGAAAAGGGGAGCCAGTGGGGACAGGTGTTGGCTGTTTTATTGTGCCACGGGATGAATTACTGTCCCCTTGGCTTATGGTCATGAGTAAAGCAGTTAATAAGGATTTTTTCAGGCTTGAAAAAATTTTCAGCAGAAGGGAGATACTTTATGTAGATGATGAGTATCGAAACAATCATACAAGAAATGACAGATATCTGCCAAAAACAGGGAGTAGAGCATTTAATACTTTTTGGATCATTTGCAACAAATACAGCATTAGAAAGAAGTGATATTGATTTTGCTGTTAAGGGATGCAAAGATATATTAAAATTGGAAGATGCAGTGGAAAAAATAGAAACGTTGCGTAAGATTGATGTTGTTGATTATGATACTGTACGTAGTAAAAGATATTGAGCAGCGGCAGGCAAGAAGAGAAAAAGAGAGTGGAAAACGAAAAATCACAGATATTGCGTTACTAAAGACAATAGCCAGGTATCTGGCAAGCGTTATTGGCAGCCCGGTGTCTATGAAAAGTATAACCGACTATCTGACCTCAGCGGGCAGAAAAGTATCCCAAAATACAGTCAGCGATTATGTTGAAGCCCTGACAGAGTCCTTCATTTTTTATCCTGTGGAGCGGTTTGACATTGTTGGAAAGCAGCTCTTAAAGGTCAACAATAAGTTTTATATGGTAGATATGGGAATTAAAAACTATATTCTTCCAAGAAAGCGATACGATCTTGGATTTACCATTGAGAATATTGTGTATCTTGAACTTTCACGAAGAGGCAGCAAAATCAATATAGGAAAATACGGTTCTACTGAGGTTGACTTTGTGACACAGAAGGAAGGTGTGCTTACCTATTATCAGGTAACTGCTGATATGACGGCGGAAGAAACCTTTGAGAGAGAGATGAGACCGCTGAAAAACATTCAGGATAACTATGAAAAATTTGTCCTGACACTGGATCGATTTTCACTCGGAAATTACGATGGCATAAAAGTTGTGAATGTTATCGACTGGCTTTTAGGATGAGGAATCGGGTACTCCAGACTCCAGGTGCCAGACCCCAGGTACTAATGGAAAAAGAATAAAGGTTGAACTTTGTGATCAGGAAGCAAAGTGACCACATTAAAAGTAAATATAGATAAAAGCACAGTGCTTTTATCTATATTTACATATAATCATCAATGATAGTATTGTATATGATAAAATACAGGAGAGAGGGTGATATTATTCGTCAAAAAAGAATTTGGTATCCTGGTGCAACTTATCATGCAATGGCTAGGGGAATACGCAGAATGGTTATTTTTCAGGATGACACGGATTATCAGGTGTTCTTGTTGTTGTTAAAGAAAATGATGGAAGAACATGAGTGTAGTCTGCATGCATATTGTTTGATGAGCAATCATTTTCATGTTCTTATTGAAACAGGACCACATGAAATAGGAAAAACCTTTAAAGGAATTATGAGCTGCTATGCATCCTATTACAATCAGAGGTATGGATACCATGGTCATGTGTTTGAAGGACGTTTTAAGTCATGTATAGTTAAGGATGACAGCTATTTTTTGCAGACAAGTAGATATATACATATGAATCCAGTGAAGGCAAAGATAACTGCACATCCTGAAGATTATCCATGGAGCAGCTATAGGACGATACTTCGAATGACGGATGATCGGATTACACAGCCAGAAAAAACACTTGCATTTTTTAAACAAAGCATTTTTTATTATAGAGAATTTGTAGAAGATGCCACTCACAAGTATAAAATTAATGAAAATATGATTCAAAAAGAAATAGGGGAGGATGAAACATGGCTACCGTGGTAAAAAGCTTTGCAATACAGGGAGTAGACGGCTATACAGTAGATATTGAGTCGAAAGTTCTTGATGGACAGCCAATGATATCCATCATCGGAATGGGAGATGTGGCTGTTAAGGAAGCAGGAGATCGTATTCAGTCAGCGATTGACGAGAGCGGTTATGTATTTCCAAAAAAGCGCGTGATTATCAGTCTGGCACCTGGTGACAAGAAAAAAAGAGGTTCTCACTTTGACTTAGCAATGGCTATTGGTGTTTTGCAGGAAGGGGAAAATATTGCAGCAAAAGAATTGAATCAGTATGGTTTTATCGGAGAACTGTCATTAGATGGAAGTCTGCGCGCATGTTGTGGAATCTTGCCGATGATATTAGCAGCAAAGAAGAATGGGATTAAGAAGGTGATTATTCCTCAGGCAAATATCGGGGAGGCGAAGCTTGTTCATGGAATTGAAACGCTAGGTTTTACTGATTTGACGGAAGTGATCAGATATCTTGAAGGAAAACAGGCTTTTTTGGAAAAGCCAGAGATTATTGCCGAAGATTCTCTTTTTGCGGAGCGTGCATTGGATTTTTCAGATGTAAAAGGTCAGGAAGATGTAATTGAAGCTGCTTTATTAGCAGCAGCTGGCGGTCACAATATGCTGATGATCGGTGAACCTGGTTGTGGAAAAACAATGATTGCACAACGAATATCAACGATTCTCCCAGAAATGTCTGAGGAAGAATGCCTGGAGGTAACGAAGATTTACAGTATATCAGGATTATTGTCAAATGGCCATTCGCTAGTCAAAAACAGACCATTTCGTGCACCACATCATAATGCATCATTAAATGCATTAATTGGGGGCGGAGTAAATGCAATGCCGGGAGAGGTTTCGCTTGCCCATAATGGTGTTTTGTTTCTTGATGAGCTGGCAGAGTTTTCCAGAAAAACATTGGATGCACTTCGTCAGCCTGTTGAAGATAAGAAAGTATCTGTTGCCAGAGTAAACGGCGCACATACATATCCTGCTAATTTTATGTTTGTAACAGCAATGAATCCATGTCCATGTGGATATTATCCAAGCTCAAAGTGTCGATGTACTGATTATGAGATTATTAAATATCGCGGTAAAATTTCAGGTCCGATTATGGATCGTATTGACATTCAAAAAGAGGTACATCCTGTCAATTTTTTTGAGATGGAAAATAAGACAATGTCATATTCTTCTTTGGAACTTCGAAAAAGGGTAGAGGCAGCAAGAAAGATTCAGCAGGAGCGCTATTCTTTGGAGGAGGGAATCAACTGTAATGCACAGATGACAACGTCTCTTATAAAAAAATATTGCGAGATGGAGGCAGATTCGCTGGATTTGTTAAAGGAAACAAGTGAAAAGTATGGATATAGTGCGCGAGTGATCCATAAGCTTCTAAGACTGGCAAGAACAAGTGCCGATTTGGATGGAGCAGAGAAGATTCGTTTTCAGGATACGAAGAAGGTGATTTCGTGTCGTGATCTGGACGAAAGCAATAGCAAGATGATGGTGGTGAAATAGTGGAGGAAAAGGATTTTATAAAATATTGGATTTGGCTTACACAGATTCCTTATGTGGGTTCAGTTATGGAAGGACGTTTACTTGCAAAGTTTAAAAGTCCGCAGGATATATATGATGCGGATGAAAAATGTTTGAGGAAAATTTCGGGTATCACAAAGAGACAGATTGCTAGTATTTTACAAGCACGCTCATTTGACCGGGCAGAAAAAATTTTGGAGGATTGTGAGAAAAAGAAAATTTATGTTCTCACAAAAGCCGATATCAGGTATCCAGAGAAAGCAAAGCAGGTAAAGGATGCACCATCTGTCTTATATTACCAGGGATCATTTACCTCAGAAGAAGGTATTTTAAAGCCCACGGTTGGAATTGTTGGTGCAAGGCGATGCACACAGGATGCAAAACAATGCTGCATTGAATTGACAAGACAATGCATAAAAGAGCAGGAAATTGTGATCAGCGGTATGGCAAAAGGAATTGATGCATGTGCTGGAACAGTCTGTGTTAATTCCGGTTCATATACAGTTGCTATTGTAGGGAATGGGCTTGATATTTGTTATCCAGCAGAGCATGAGCGTCTGATGGAGAGAATACGTGAAACGGGATTACTGCTGTCAGAGTATCCACCGGGAACAGAGCCGTCCAATTATACATTTCCGCAGCGAACACTTGACATGATTCGTGTTTGAGAGGTATGCTGTCTGTTAGGTTCTTAAACAGCCACAAAAAACTTGTTTAAGTAAGGAAAGGAGACGCCAAAAAATAATGAAACCACAGAAAAAGTGTTTTTTGCTTGATCGTGGTTGCTAGTTTTTATTGGTAATATCTTAATGAAAAGACATATGTTAAAAAAAGGAACTATATATTTACTTTCTGTTGGTCTTATGCAGACCTGTGTAATGCCAGCATTTGCAGAAGAAACAACATTCACTGCACCAGAAGAAAGCACCACGATTGAAGTGACAACTGTTCCAGAAACCTCAACTACAGCAGAAGCTGTGCCAACAGAGACACAGGAAACTCTGCCATTCACTGCACCAGAAGAGGCGACAACGCAGCCACAAGAATTTGAAAATTCACAGGAGACGTCCTCATCAGAGGCGATTGAGAATCCTGCTACAAGTGAAATTCATACCACTGAAAGCATTGAGGAATCCACTCAGACTGCATCAGTAGAAGATAATACGGAAGATACCTCGGCAGAGAAAACATCTGAGGAAATCACTGAAGAAGAAAGCAGTGAAGAGGAGAGTACCGAAGAAGTTCTTGGCGAAGGTGTTGAGGAAACCTATTATTCAAAGGCATACTTGAACGCAGATGCTCAGATCTATACCAGTTGGAAAGAGGACGCAGCTGCATTCACTTCACTTCCGGCTGGATATTCAGTTTACGTAACAAGTGTTGTCTTGTTTAATGATGAGCCAGTGTGGGCTAGAATCATGTTTGATGTCAATGATTATAGTAGTGAAGGTTATGTTCGTATAGATTCTTTGCAGTTGGACGAAAGTGGAATAATGTTGCTCGATAAGGATGAATCTCAGAGTTTCCCTGCCGATTATCAGCCCGCACTAAACGCACTTCATCAGGCACATCCTAACTGGATCTTTAAGCCAGTTTACGTTGGCGACTCTTTCTCCTATGCAATTAATCAGCAGATGGGGACACCTGCACGAGCTCTTGTGAGCATGTATTATAACGAGGGATATCGTTCATTTTTAGATCGAGATTATGATTTCCGTACTAATACATGGAAACAGTGGGAACCAAATTGGGCTGGCGCATCTGAGGAAACAGTACGTTACTATATGGATCCAAGAAACTTCTTAAATGAGAATGATATTTTCATGTTTGAGTCTTTGTCCTATGAGTCCTATCAGAGCCAGGCTGCCGTAGAAGCTACTCTTGCAAATTGCTTTATGTCAAACGCAACTGTTCCAGGAACTGATTATACATATTCATGGTTGTTCTGCTGGGTCGGAGAGAAGTATAATATTAATCCGGTTGCTCTTGCCAGCCGCGTTAGACAAGAGCAGGGATCAGGCAATTCTGCCATGATTTCAGGTACTTATGCCGGCTATGAAGGTCTGTATAACTATTTCAATATTCAGGCAACCGGTTCCACTAGAGATGAAATTCTGCAAAACGGTTTAAAAGAAGCTCAGACTGGTTCCACTATGATGCTTCCAGACGGTTCTGTATCTACAGGTGCCTGGGATACACCATCAAAAGCATTGATTGGTGGCTCCTTAAAATTTGCTAATCAGTATATTCTTCGCAACCAGAATACACTTTATGCGCAGAAGTTTGATTATGACGGACAGTTCAATGGTAAATACTGGCATCAGTACATGACCAATATTATGGCTCCATATTCTGAAGGAAATCAGGTGCGACGTTCCTATAGTACGACTGGCCAGATGGATAATAATTTCGTATTCCTGATTCCAGTTTATGAAGAACGTCCAGAATCTTCACCAAGGCCGGCGGAACATAAAAATCAAAACACCTGCCTAAACTCAATAACAGTAAACGACCAAGAAATAATTAAAACTTTTGATAAGGATCAGATGGACTTCTATTATAACGTTGGTAAGAATACTATTTATGCGAATGTTCAGGTAAAAGCAGCAGCCGATACTTCAAATATAGCATTCAACAATATTGGTGATTTATCGCATAAGGTAGAAGTAACCACGATAACTGCAATTGCAGAAGATGGGTCTACACGTGAATATCGTTTAATCATTGGATGTGGAGTTGAAATTGAGGATGGGTTCTTCGATGATTTTGACGTTACTGCATACCGTAAGCGCTATCCAAAGCTAAGCAGAAAATATGGGGACGATCTGGATGCTTACTATGAACACTACCTTCTTAAAGGAAAAGCAGCCGGATGGGATGGATCAACAAACGGAGTCTTCCCAAGCGAACGTCCATCTGCCATATACAATGGTGTGGATTATGCGCCGGTATTTGATGCTGAATATTATCTGAACAAGTATCCGGATTTAAAGGCGGCATTTGGCAATGATTCTTCTGCTGCATTGAATCACTTCATTACCTTTGGCATTAAAGAAGGCAGACAAGGATGTGATGATTTCAGCATCGACATTTATAAGGGCAATTATCCGGATCTGAGAAAGGCTTTTGGCAATAACAATGATGCATATGTAGCTCACTATCTGGAATATGGTTTAAAAGAGGGCCGCGATGGACTGGAAGTTCTTCAAGACAGTAAGGATAATACCTCTGATGATAAGAAGGATGATACCAACACTGGTTATGTAGCATCTGCCGAAGAAAAGAAATACTCCGATGTATATGACTATATCTACTATCGAAATGCATATGCAGATTTACGAGCAGCCTTTGGCGATGACTCCGCTAAGTATTTCCAGCATTTTCTGCAGAATGGAATGGCAGAAGGACGTCAGGCATGTAGGGACTTTGATGTAAAGATTTATAAGAACAATTACAAGGATCTGCAGGCAGCATTTGGTAACAATACCGCTTTGTATTATACACATTATATGGAGCATGGAAAAGCTGAGCATCGAAATGCTACTTTTGAAGTGACTGGAAACAACACTTCTACTGGAGGCAGCGGCAATACTGCCTCTGACACAGCTATTTACAATGGCATAGATTACTCGCTAGTGTACGATTATGAGTATTATAAAAAGAACTATGCAGACTTACGAGCTGCCTTTGGCGATGATCCCAAGAAATATCTGCAGCACTTTGTAGAAAATGGAATGCGCGAGGGACGCCTGGCAAAGTCATCATTTAACGTGACTGCATACAAGAATCGTTACGCAGATTTGAGAGCAGCTTTCGGCAATAATAATGTTTCTTATTACATGCACTACATTAACAATGGAAACGCCGAAAACAGATAAAGCCAGTGGGGACAGTGTGGTGGCTGTTTTATTGTGCACCCAGATTAATTACTGTCCCCTTGGCTTAGCCCTTAAAATAAAAGAAATGGAGTGTGAGAAAAAATGAATTTATCAAAAATACATCATATTGCAATAATCGTATCCAACTACGAAGCCGCAAAGGATTTCTATGTGAACAAGCTGGGATTCTCTGTCATCAGAGAAAACTACCGCCCAGAGCGTAAAGACTGGAAGCTAGATCTTCGTGTCAATGAGCTTACGGAATTGGAGATTTTCGCAGAGGAAAATCCTCCGAAGCGTGTGAATCGCCCGGAGGCATGTGGTTTGCGTCACCTTGCGTTTTGCGTTGATAACGTGGAGCAGACGGTGAAAGAGCTGACAGAGGTAGGAATCGAATGTGAGCCGATTAGGGTTGACGATTATACTGGAAAGAAGATGACTTTCTTCCATGACCCGGACGGACTACCGCTGGAATTGCATGAGTAAAGCTTTAACCATATACTTTTCCTACGATTTTTTCTCGGACTGCAGCTGGGAGGATCTTGCACAAAAGACTTAAGAATTTATATTGTGCGCTGGCAACATAAACAATTGTTGGTCTCTTTTTCTTCACAATATTTGCAATGTAATTTGAATTAACTAAAGTATACCCTACCGTAAGTCAAATGTCCATCCCCCCCTTGATACCCCGATATTCCCTACCTCGTATCCATATTCTGTAGGAGTCTGAGTATTTGCAAATAGTATTGTGCGGTTAAGGGTGGTATCACTGCATTTTAAATAAAGCGTATAAGTATTATTTTCCCTATTATTCAGACTGCGCACATCAATTGGAACTGTAAATGAGGAAGACTCCCCACTGTTCCATAGGCGTGGATCAGTATCAATAGGTACCTTAGCGACACAATCCCCAGTTAGATCTGAAACTACATATACGCTTGCTTCAAGAGGACGGTAACAATTCGAGAAGCCTACATTTCGAATTGTTACTGTCAGCATTCCGGTATCATCAAACAACGGATGAAATTTTAACGATGAACTGTCAAGGACATATCGGTAGCCTAGATGACGTTCAATATAGTCATATCCACTCATTCCATTCCAAACATCGTCAGTTCCATTTACTATAGTTTCTTTCCATTTATTTAATACAGTACTATCATAGTCACTGTTTAGATAAGACACATGCATTTGCGAAAGATCTTTTACGGCATTATCAAAGTCATTATATACGTTATCAATAATCACCTCGCCGCCATTTGGTACATAACGGCAGAGGTCATTCTGAAAGGCAAGCTCATCTTCGCGTGTCCACGCATCGCTATAATTTGTATCCAAATCTGCAGCTGCCTTATCCCCGTAAGTGCCTGTATCATTTGCAGAGCCAAGCATTCCATCGTTATACAAACCTAGACGTGAAGCCAAGGAAGACAAAAGATTTGGCTGTGGACAATGCGGTAATTTGGTGTCATGATACTCGCCTACAATGGTTCTCCACTGTGCAGGAGTGCGAACTGAAAGAAAAATAGAAGGATCAATAACATCGTCCAACTTTTGAATTAGCGTTTCCATCTCACCATTTCCCATATGTGTTGTATTATTCATCTCGCCCCAGTTTCCGACGAAAATTCCCTGCAAAATGTAGACAGATGAGGCATATTTATTTACGATTGGTCCAACCTGTTCCATATGTATTAAAATCTGTGACAACTCATTTGGTTCACTTTCTAAATTTTGACCATCCCAATCATATAAGAAGCGCAAAATTAGCTGACTGCCTGTCTTAGTCCATGCAGACAAAATAGAATCAATTTGGCTAAGTGCATTATCAGAAAGATCACAATTTCCATAATTTTTCAGATTAATTTCAATCAGTGATAGTTCAAAAGAAGAGCTGTTTGAATCAATTGCAGCATTTGCCTCAGGCAGTGAAAAAGTGGCATCCTCTGCCAACATATAGCCGCGAATCGAGTACAAGCCAACATATGGATTTTTGATTGTATCACCAGATTCAGAATAGCTATATGGTGTGTAATCGACAAAACATAGACGGCTATTCACCCAAAATAACGAAACAGCAATCAGTACAATAAGAACAACTATGATACTAACAATAACAGAACAAAGACGATGAGAATGTTTTTGCTTCAAGATGAGACTCCTTTTTAATAAACCCAATAAAGTTAGGTATATATCAGCTATATTAGCATCAATTTTATTAATTTGCAAATATGTTTTCCTTTGAAGAAGGATTAGCTTGCATGTCTTGAATTTGTTTTGTATACTGTCAGTATTAGAAAATGAAGTTAAAGAAAAATAGGCGGAGTAGAAATTTTATGCAGGAATTATTTTTAAATAGTGAAGCATCGGTTCAGTCTGACCGTATTTTATATACCCCATCTTTATTTGCGCGCAGTGCACTTCTTAATTTGCAGGAAGTAGGGTCGCTGAAGGCACGCAGTCCACATACATCTACCAGATCGGGGCTGACATCATATTTATATTTCCTTGTTTTGGATGGAGAAGGAAGTTTAACGTATGAAGGACGTCAATATAAGCTAAAACAGGGAGACTGTGTCTTTATTGATTGTCAAAAACCATACAGCCACAGTACATCAGAAAATTTATGGTCACTTGCATGGTGCCATTTTTATGGAACAAGTATGACGGCAATTTATGAAAAATATAAAGAACGAGGTGGATTGCCAATATTTCACCCGGAGAATAGTAAAGTATTTGAAGAACTTTTGAAGCAGTTGTATAAGCTTGCAGGATCATCTGATTATATACGTGATATGCGAATTAATGAAAGCTTGAGTACACTTTTAACGCTTCTTATGCAGGAATCTTGGAATCCTGATAATTCAGCAATTTCAAAGAAGCGTATGGAGCTAGTTTCCGTAAAAAATTATATGGACGAGCATTATGTTGAGAAAATTACATTAGATGATTTAGAGGCGCAATTTTTTATTAATAAGTATTATCTTTTGAAAATTTTTAAGGAAACGTATGGAGTGACGATCAGCAGCTATCTGATTTCAAGGCGTATTACAAGGGCAAAACAGCTGCTTCGTTTTACACAAATGACGATAGATGAGGTTGGATGTGCTGTTGGAATGGATGGAGCGGGCTATTTTAGCAGAATGTTTAAAAAGTCAGAGGGGATCAGTCCCAAAAAATACCGCAAGCAGTGGCAGTAATGGTAAAAACCAATATAGTGCAAAAATAATGCAAGATAAGCTCTGTTTTTTTCTTTTAAAAAGAATAAAATAAAGAGGAAACTGAAAACAAGAATAATCAAAAGAGGAGTTATATCTATGGCTAAGGTTGCATTGATTACAGGAATTACAGGACAGGACGGTTCTTATCTGGCAGAGTTTTTGTTGGAGAAGGGATATGAGGTTCATGGAATTACACGCCGTGCGTCTATTTCAAATACAGCACGTATTGATCATTTGATGGGAAAAATCACACTTCATGACGGAGATCTGTCAGACTCCTCATCATTAATTCGTATTATAAGTCTGGTTAATCCGGATGAGATTTACAATTTGGCAGCACAGTCACATGTGCAGGTATCTTTTGATGTACCAGAGTATTCTGGCGATGTAGATGCACTTGGCGTTCTGCGTATTTTAGAGGCATGCCGTATACTTGGACTGACAAAGAAGACAAAGGTATATCAGGCATCCACATCTGAGCTTTATGGAAAGGTTGAGGAAGTTCCGCAGAAGGAGACAACACCATTTCATCCATATTCTCCATATGCAGTTGCAAAGCAGTATGGCTTTTGGATTGTAAAGGAATACCGTGAAGCATATGGCATGTTTGCTGTAAATGGTATATTGTTTAATCATGAGTCTGAGAGACGTGGTGAAAACTTTGTTACAAGAAAGATTACGTTGGCAGCAGGCCGTATTGCAGAGGGACTGCAGGATCATTTGGAGCTTGGAAATATGGATTCTTTACGTGACTGGGGTTATGCAAAGGATTATGTAGAGTGCATGTGGATGATTATGCAGCATGAGACACCAGAAGATTTTGTCATTGCAACAGGTGAGCAGCATACAGTACGTGATTTTACAGAAAAGGCATTTGCAGCAAATGGCATCACGATCCGTTGGGAGGGAACTGGTCTTGATGAAAAGGGCTATGATGCACAGACTGGAAAGATGCTTGTATGTGTAAACCCGGCATGGTTCCGTCCGACTGATGTTGATAATCTGTGGGGTGATCCGACAAAGGCAAAGACTGTTCTTGGCTGGAATCCGCAGAAGACAACATATGCACAGTTAGTTGAGATCATGGCAAAGCATGACAGACAACTTGCAAAGCAGGAGAAAGCAATGAAGGAGGCTGCTCTGTAATTTAGAAAGAGCGAGAAATAGGTGACGATTATGATGGACAAGAATGCAAAAATATATGTAGCAGGTCATCGCGGAATGGTAGGTTCTGCGATTGTTAGAGAATTACAGCGCCAGGGATATACGAATATTGTGACTCGTACACATGCTGAGCTGGATTTATGTCGTCAGGATGCGGTTGAGGCATTTTTTGCAGAGGAAAAGCCAGAATACGTATTTTTAGCAGCAGCAAAGGTTGGCGGTATCGTGGCGAATCAGAATGCATTGGCTGATTTTATGTATGATAACATGACTCTTGAGATGAATGTGATTCACTCTGCATGGAAGAATGGCTGCAAGAAGCTTGAATTTTTAGGTTCTTCTTGTATTTATCCGCGTATGGCACCACAGCCTATGAAGGAAAGCTGTCTGCTGACATCTGAACTTGAAAAGACAAATGAGGCATATGCGCTTGCTAAGATTTCTGGATTAAAGTATTGCGAATTTTTAAATCGCCAGTATCACACTGATTACATCAGTGTTATGCCTACAAATCTTTATGGCCCTAATGATAATTATCATCCTACTCACAGTCATGTGCTTCCAGCACTTATTCGCCGTTTCCATGAGGCAAAGGTAAATGGCCTTGAGGAAGTTACATGTTGGGGAGATGGTTCACCGCTTCGTGAATTTTTGTATGTAGATGATCTTGCAAACTTATGTGTATTCTTAATGAATAACTATAGCGGAGATGAGACTGTCAATGCCGGAACAGGAAAAGAGCTGACAATTAAAGAGCTGACAGAGTTGGTGGCAAAAGTAATCGGCTATACTGGAAAGATCAATTGGGATACAACAAAGCCAAATGGCACTCCTAGAAAGCTGCTTGATGTATCGAAGGCTAAGGATCTTGGCTGGACATACAAGACTGAGCTTGAGGAGGGAATCCGTCTGTCCTATGAAGACTTTTTAAATAACCCGATGAGGGCTGAACGATAACGATTAAATGAAATGCGGCCGTTACCCAATTTGGGCAGCGGCCTTTCGCATATAAGAAAGGGTAGAAAAATGAATATTGTATTGTTATCTGGTGGTTCTGGACAGCGCTTATGGCCGCTTTCAAATGATATTAGATCAAAACAGTTTATTAAGATTTTTCATAAAGAGGATGGAACACTTGAATCGATGGTGCAAAGAGTGTACCGTCAGATTAGAAGTATTGATCCTGATGCTAATGTGACAATTGCAACATCAAAGTCTCAGGTTTCAGCAATTCATAATCAGCTTGGAGAAAATGTTGGAATTAGTGTTGAGCCTTGCAGAAGAGATACGTTTCCAGCTATTGCACTGGCGGCAGCTTATTTGAAGGATAAAAAGCATCTGCCGTTAGATGAAGCTATTGTAATTTGTCCTGTTGATCCGTATGTCGATAGTGATTATTTTGAAGCTCTTGATGCGCTTGAAAAGCGTGCGGCAGAAAGTTCGGCTAATCTTGTTTTAATGGGAATTGAGCCTACATATCCAAGTGCAAAGTATGGTTATATTATTCCAAAGTCGCTGGAAAATATCAGCTCAGTTTCTATGTTCAAGGAGAAACCAACAGAAGAAGTTGCTCAAACTTATATTACACAGGGAGCTCTTTGGAATGGCGGTGTGTTTGCACTTCGACTTGGCTATGTATTGGAAAGAGCACATCAGCTGATTGATTTTACTGATTATCAGGATTTGTTTGATAAATATGAGACATTAGAGAAAATCAGCTTTGACTATGCAGTTGTTGAGCATGAGGAAAAAATCGAAGTAATGCGTTTTTCTGGAATGTGGAAGGATTTGGGAACATGGAATACTCTTACAGAGGCAATGGACAGCCGTAATGTTGGACAGGCGCTTTTTAGTGAGACATGCCAGAATGTTCATGTCGTAAATGAACTTAATCTTCCAGTGCTTTGTATGGGATTAAAGGATGTTGTTGTATCAGCCAGTCCGGATGGCATTCTTGTATCAGATAAAAAGCAGTCGAGCTATATTAAGCCATTCGTCAATACGCTGGATCATAGAGTTATGTTTGCCGAGAAGTCATGGGGAAGTTTTCGTGTTTTGGACGTTGAGAAAGAGAGCCTTACGATTAAGGTGACTTTAAATTCAGGTCATAAAATGAATTATCACAGCCATGAGTTTCGCGATGAAGTATGGACCATTATTTCTGGAACAGGCCGTGTAATTTTAAATGAAAAAGAACGGTCTGTAAAGCCAGGTGATGTTATTGAAATGAAGGCAGGCTGTCGTCATACTATTATTGCAGAGACAGAGCTAAAAGTAATTGAGGTCCAGATGGGAAAAGATGTTAATGTTCATGATAAGATTAAGTATGAAATCTAGTGGACGTTAAAAGAGAAGTACGATATAATAGGGAATATATAAGGTGAAAGGAAAAGATAACATGTCACACAAAACATTATTTCTTCAGCAGTCTTATGAGGATTGTACTAGGCAATATATGGAATTGCTTGAAAAACAAAAAATGCCGCTTTGGGATTACGTGATTTTGACTGCGTCAAATGAATCACAGGCGCAGTCGTATCGTATGCAGATTCAGTACCGTCTTGATCATGGAATGCTGCCAAAGTCTATTCATTATGCAGTTCTTCCAGATCCAGATGGGAAAAGAGTGGGAAGCGGCGGCGCTACATTAAATGTGCTGCGTTACATACATCAGGATGCAGGAAGTTTTGATGATAAGCGTATTCTCGTAATTCATTCTGGCGGAGACAGTAAGCGTGTGCCACAGTATTCGGCATGTGGCAAGCTGTTCTCGCCTGTTCCGCGTCTGCTTCCAAATGGCAGAAGATCTACACTTTTTGATGAGTTTATGATTTCCATGTGCGGAGTTGCAGCGCGTATTCGTGCTGGTATGCTTGTATGTTCAGGTGATGTTCTTTTGTTGTTTAATCCACTTCAGATTGATTTTTACGGAAGCGGAGCAGCGGCATTGTCAATTAAGGAACCTGCTGAGATTGGAAAAAATCATGGTGTATACCGTGTTGATGAGCAGGGAAATGTAGGTGGATTTTTACATAAGAAAACAGTAGATCAGCTTCATGAGCTGCAGGCTGCCGATGAAAACGGAAATGTTGATATTGATACAGGTGCTGTTATCATGGATACAGATCTGTTAAAGGCATTATATAAATTGGTAGATACGCCAGAGCAGTTTGATGCTTATGTAAATGAAAATACAAGACTGTCTTTTTATGCAGACTTTTTATATCCACTGGCATCCCAGTCCTCGCTGGAGCAGTATTATAAGGAAACACCGGAAGGTGATTTTACGCCAGAACTCCATGAGTGCCGCACGAAACTTTGGGAGGTGCTTCATACATTTCATATGAAGCTGATTCGCATGTCACCGGCTGCATTTATCCATTTTGGAACGACAAAAGAGCTGCGCCATTTGATGACAGAGGGAATGGAACAGTTTGTATATCTTGGATGGAATAGTTTTGTAAATACTAATAGTACAAGCATCCGCAGTGGCTATGCATCTGGAAACAGCTATATCAGCAAGCGTGCAAAGATTGGAAAGGGCACTTATGTAGAGGACAGCTATGTTCACCATGGAACAGTGATTGGAACGAATTGTGTGGTGTCAGGTGTTACGCTTGATGGACAGAATATTCCAGACGGTGCCGTGATTCATGGTTTAAAGCTTGGTGAGGAGCAGTTTGTTGCTCGTATGTATGGGGTAAATGATAATCCAAAGGAATGCAGCCTGTTTGGAAGGAAGCTTTCAGAGCCGCTTTGGACAGCAAAAATTTATCCTATTTGTCGCACCATGCGTGAAGCAGTAGATGCTGCGCTGCAGGCATATGAGCAGGGTTTTCCTATTAAAGACTCTTTTGTTTCATTAAAGGATAGTTTTAATATGGCTGATGTGACAGCAATTCTTCCATGGCAGGATAAATTAGATGATAAGGTCCGTGTGGAATCACTTTTAGAAGCTATTGACAATAAAGTTGATTTAAAGCAGGCATTTATATCTTGCGGAGGAAATGTTTCACCACGCGTTGAACGTTTGCTTTTGAGAGAAGCAGAACGTTTGGATAGTCGTAACCTTGAACAGTTTAGCCGTAAGATTCGTATTTATTACATGCTGTCACTTGTAAAAGAAACATATATGGACAATTGTTTTGATACTATTGGAAAAGCAGTTTTGGATACAGCTGTCGCAGGACTTGAGTGCAGCAGGGAAACGAAGCTTTCTAAGGAAGAGTCAATTGTTCGTCTGCCAGTTCGTGTAAACTGGGGAGGTGGTTGGAGTGATACTCCGCCATACTGCATGGAGCATGGCGGAACTGTTCTGAATGCAGCAGTATTATTAGATGGAAATTACCCAATTGAGGCAATTGCACGTCGCATTGAAGGAAACAAGATAGTTTTGGCTAGTGCAGACAGTGGAGCAGAGCAGGAATTTACTGATATTAAGCAGCTGCAGGATTCAAGTAATCCATATGATCCATTTGCACTTCATAAGGCGGCATTAATTGCATGTGGTCTGATTCCGTATAGTGAGAATCGTTCAATTGAGGAGATTACAAATCAGTTGGGCAGTGGCTTGTATTTATCTACACGGGTAATCAATATTCCCCGTGGCTCTGGTCTTGGAACATCTTCTATCCTTGCCGGTGCATGTGTGAAAGCATTATATGAAATTACAGGGCGTAAGTTAGAGGATGATGAACTATATAACCGTGTGCTTTGTATGGAACAGATTATGTCGACAGGAGGAGGCTGGCAGGATCAGGTGGGCGGTCTTGCACCTGGAATTAAGATGGTGACATCTCATGCAGAAGTTAGACAGCAAATTAGCTGTATGCCATGTGTTGTGAGTGAACAGACAATGAAAGAACTTGATGAGCGTTTCTGTCTGATTTATTCTGGACAGCGTCGTCTTGCCAGAAATTTGCTGCGCGATGTAGTAGGACGATATGTGGGCGGCAATCCAGATGCAGTCGAGGTTCTGTATGAGATCCAGCGAAGTGCAGTTTTGATGCGTTTTGAGCTGGAGAAAGGTGATGTCGATGCATTTGCAAGACTTTTAAATGAACATTGGGAATTAAGCAAGCGCCTTGACAGCGGATGTACAAATGTTTGTATTGATATGATTTTTAAGGCAGTAGAAGATCTTATTGATGCAAAGATGATCTGTGGCGCAGGAGGCGGTGGTTTCCTTCAGGTTGTATTGAAAAAGGGTATTACGGCCAAACAGCTGCAGGAGCGTTTACATGATGTGTTCCAGGATAGTGGTGTATCTGTATGGCAGTGTCAGTTTGTATAAATATTTAGTAAATGAAAGGTCTGCATGCATTATGCATGCAGACTGTTTTGCAGGAGGAGAAAAATATGTTAAAAGGAATTTCACCGTTAATTAGCCCGGAGCTGTTAAAGGTTTTATGTGAGATGGGACATGGAGATGAGATTGTTCTTGCAGATGCAAATTTTCCGTCTGAGACAACAGGAAAACGTGTTATTCGTGCAGACGGAATAGGAGCAGCAGATTTACTTAAGGCAATTTTGCCGCTTTTCCCACTTGATACGTATGAAAAAGATCGTTTTATTTTGATGGAGGTGGTTCCAGGAGATCCAGTAGTTCCGGTGATTTGGGATGAATATAAAGAAATTTTAAATGAGCAGGAACCAGGCACGCCAGTTGAATTTATGGAACGCTTTTCGTACTACGAGAGAGCGAAAAATGCATACTGTGTTGTTGCAACAGGTGAAACAGCTCAATATGCTAATATTATCCTGAAAAAAGGGGTTGTATATAAATGAGCCAGTGGAGACAGGGTGCGTCCAGCAAAGGGGATGCAATCTGATAGGTGGAAATCTTATCAAATAAGCTGCTAAACACAGCATTTGAAGCGAGTCTTGAGTGTATTACAGATGCAGAATATTCTATGAGATGTGTGGAGCAAACGATGAATTTCAAAGAAGCAAAATAAGCATATGTCGGAAGAACCAGTCAAATTGTTACAGTTTACGTGAGTTGCAAAGTGTAATTTCAAATTGATGGGTTCTTCTTTTTTATGAAAAATTTGGAGGGAAAGATGCAAATTCGAGAAGTTACAGTGGGATGTTTTCTATCAGCAACAATAGTGCTTGTAGGAGTGTTATGGACGTTGGTTGTTAAGAATATTGAGTTACAGAAAAATAGTCTTTTAGATAATGAAGAAATCCAAACAATAGAAAATGAGACGGGGTGGCAGCAGCAGGGTTCTGACTGGTATTATTATGATGAAAGTAGGAATTCAGTTCAAAACGAATGGGTCGAGCAGTATTATTATATTGGCGAAGATGGGAAAATGGTTCGAAATCAATATGTGGATCGTTTTTTTGTGTCACAATATGGAAACTGGAATCCAAGATTTGAAGTACCATATTGGTTAATGCATGGAGAATGGAAAAAGAATGGCAATGTTTGGATCTATCAGTATAATGGTATTGTTCAAACTATGGATTTTTCACAAATCAGGAGTATTTGTAGACTTGGGTATGATACGAGCAATGAAAAGACACCACCAGAGCAAAGTAAAGAAGCATATCGCTTGGCAGTTGAAAAAGGTTTTACAATCGTGTTGTGTGATTTATGTTTTACGAAGGATCATGTTCCCGTATGTTTTCATGATGAGTATATCAATCGAATTGCCAGAGATCAGAGTGGACAGGAATTAGAAGAGGAGATCAGAATAAGTAATCTGACATATGAGGACACAATTCAATATGATTTTGGTATCTATAAGGGAAAATCATACGAAGGAACACATCTTTTAAAATTAGAAGAAATGTTGGAACTTGCTCAGCAATTGAATCTGGAATTGTATATTGAAATTAAAGCGGGGAGCAAAGAAGAAATTAAACAGGCTGTAGAATTGACGAAACAATATGATTTGAAACTATCGTGGGCGGGTACTAAGTATGATGAATGTTCAGCTGTGGTAGAAGCAGATGATACAGCCAGAGTTTCAACAATGCCTCGAATGATAAGAGATTCAGAGATAGAAGAACTTTTAAGTTTAAAGAGGGAAAATAATAAGGTCTTTTTCTTCACATACGATACGGCAATGCTGACAGACGAGGTGTTAAGTAAATTAAAGAAAGAAGGGATTCCGTTTGAAATGGGAACAATTGACTCTGAGATAGAGATTGTAAACTATTTAACGGAAAATTATCAGTATTGCACAGGTATCGAAAGTAACAAAATTGTCGCAGCGAACATTGATCTTGATCAGGTTTTGCAAGATTGAAAAAGAAAATATTGTTATGGTAAATATTGATGAGTTGTAGTACAATTATTTAAAGTGAATTTGTCAACAAACACTGCGCAGACATTTCACAATACGTTTGTTCTTGTTAACGGAATCGCTCTATTTGTTACATTGCAGTACATAAATAGTCATACAAATCTTTTCTTAAAAATGGAAAAAGTGATTTGTTCACTAGGACAATGTACATTTGGCATTTATTTGCTTCACATATTTATAAAGGATGAATTAGGATTAACAAAGTGGATGGAAGATATGCTTCAAGGAAAAATATCAAATATGCTATATGCGTTTTTGCATTGTGGAGCAATTTTTATTTGCGGCTATGCAATTACGTTTATAATCAAAAAAATTCCATTTTTGAGGCGGCTTGTATAGTGAAAACAAAGAAAAGCAAATAAACAAGAACAAGTGGATTGTGTATAAAAAATAAAATTCAATGACAGGAAACTCAAAGTATGATATGATAACCTTGTCAAAAATAGGACTTAAAAATTGAAAAGGGAGGAAAGAAAATGCAAAAGAAAAAAGGAAGGCAAATTCTGGCAGTAATAATGGCGACAATGATGGCTGCGCAGTCAGCAAATGCCGCTAGCTGGGTACAGGATTATGTTGGCTGGTGGTGGCAGGATAATGATAATTCGTATCCAGTCAACCAATGGAGGGAAGTGAATGGAGCCTGGTATTGGTTTGATGACAATGGTTACATGGCAACAGGCTGGAAGGAAATCCGTGGAGCTTGGTACTGGCTTGATGAAAACGGTGCGATGGCAACAGGCTGGAAGGAAATTGGTGGAGCCTGGTACTGGCTTGATGAAAACGGTGCGATGGCAACAGGTTGGAAGGAGATTGGTGGAGCCTGGTACTGGCTTGATGAAAATGGTGCGATGGCAACAGGTTGGAAGGAGATTGGTGGAGCTTGGTATTATTTAGAAGATTCCGGTGCGATGGCAACAGGCTGGAAGGAGATTAGTGGAGCTTGGTATTATTTAGAAGATTCCGGTGTGATGGCAACCACTAAATGGATTGGCAGTTATTATGTACAGGTGGATGGAACAATGGCAACTGATAAGTGGATTGGCAGTTACTATGTAGATGCTTCTGGTCTTTGGATCAAGACGGAAACAGAACATGATTGGCAAAATTATACACTAAGCCAAACGAAGTATGGGTATGCATGTAACTGGTGTTATAAGGACATTACTGATTATGATGATTACTATGACTGTCATATGTCGTTCCATACACATATATTTTATCTGTTTCCATCCTATTATGTTTGCGCAAACTGTGGAAAGCTGCATCATCGTCACAACTGGACTTATAAAAGACCTACTTTTTGGGCAAATTCAGATGAAATTGCCTATAAAGGTTACTGGAAGTGCTGGGGTTGTGGCCATCAAAGCGCGGATGGCGTAAATGTTGAACCAATCCTTGTCTCAGATGAAGGATATGAATATGGCGCGATTGGTCATTGGACAACACCATTTAATTTTGAGAAGGACTCAAATGAATGGATTATTGAGGATGAGTATTGGCAGCCAGCAGATGACAGACCTCATATAGATATTATCTCTATAAAAGGAAGATTGTCGATGGCTCCTGGTGATACGTATCAATATAATGTTAGCTTTACACCAGCAAATCCAGTAGAGGGAAAAGAGGTTACTTGGGAGAGCAGTGATCCAGATGTTGTGTCAATTGATGAAAATGGCTATGCGACAGCCTTGAAAATTGGAACTGCTACTATTACAGCAACATCTTCAAGACGCACTGCAACTTGTTTTATCCGGGTTACAGAAGTCGCTGTTGGACATGTAAAGTCCGCAACACTATTGATTGGCGGTCAGAGTGAGGCAGATGGCTCATTGAAAATTAAAAAAGGAAGATATATGGCATCAATTCAGACCGATCCAGAACAAGCTACTTATGACGTATCATATCAAATTGAGCAGAATGACCCTAAGGGTTATATTGCTAGAATTGTTGGAAGTAGTTATATGTTACCCAAAATATATTGGGAGGATGGCATATCATATACAGATTCTGAGACAGAAATGAGCTTTTGGGATGTAGGAACAGTAGTTGTGACAGCGACCGTTACTGATATCAATGGAAATAGGTTTCAGTTGTCGCAGGAGGTCATCATTGAGTAATGGGGGAAGTTCTGATGGGGCAAAGAAAAATAAAAATCAGGAGGTTTACATGCAGAAGGAAAGATATGAAGGAATTGATGGATTGAAGGCATATGCTATTATTGGAATTGCAATTATGCATGTTCTTGCAAATGGCGAATATGGATTGCAAGGCTTTGTGTTTGAACAGCTGATACCATCGTTTCCAGATCTTGTTCTCCTTTTCTTAGTGATTAGTGGTTTTGGTATGTGCTGTGGCTATTATCAGAAAATCATTGATCAAAAAATTAGTATAGAGGATTTTTATAAAAAGAGATATAGCAAAATTTGGCCATACTTTGCGTTGCTTTGTCTATTGGATTTTGCAGTTTCCCCAAGCAAAGAGTCACTGATTGAGGTATTTGCCAATTTGACGTTGTGTCAGGGGCTTTTGCCAAATGCAGATATTTCGGTGATTGGTGTGAGTTGGACGTTGGCAGTGATTTTTGTATTCTATATGCTGTTTCCGTTTTTCTGCTTTTTACTTGGAAATAAGAAAAGGGCATGGGGTGTAGCGATCATAGCACTTGTGTTTAATTATGTGAGTGGTGCTTACTTTGATGCTGGAAGAAGAAATATTGTCTATGACGCGATTTACTTTATTGCTGGTGGCCTGATTTTCCTTTATCGACAAGAGATTGCTGCGTTTACTGCAAAATATAAAATTGTGGTTGGTCTGGTCTTGTTGGGAGGCTGCATTGTTTATTGTATTGTGGGAAACGGTACAATTATGGTCTTAAGTCTTTGTGTAGTGGCGCTGTCCTATACGATTGGATGTAAAAAGAAGGGAATCCTGATTAATCCGGTCGCAAAGTTTCTGGGAGGAATCAGCTTCGAGATTTACCTGTGCCATATGGTAATTTATCGTGTACTAGAAAAATTGCATTTGATTCATGTATTTGAGAATGAACTGTTATCATACATTTTCACATCTGTCGCAGTGGTATGTGGTTCAGTTGTATTCTCAGTATGTGTGAAGTGGTTTTTAAATAAATTTGAGTCGATTTTGAAAGAAAAGTATTGCAAAAAGTTAGTTAGTTGAGCATTTCAGAACTATACAATCGCACTCTTTTATGATAGTATAGGAAGGCAATTATTTAAGGAGGTAAGAAAGCTAGAAAAAGGAGAAAATATGTTTCAAAAAGTAACAAAAGAATTAAAAAAGAATAAGGTGCTGAAAGCAGGAATTGGCTATACAATAGGCAATTATTTCCTGAAGGGCCTCGGATTTATTACCGTTCCCATTTTTTCCAGACTGATGGCGGTGTCTGACTATGGTATTTATAATACATTTTTGTCTTATGAGGGAATGTTATATCTTTTTATTGGACTAGCGCTGCACAGCAGTATTAAAAATGCAAAGTATAAGTATGGTGATGAAAGGCTTGATAGCTTTACCTCATCAATCACGATATTCCCGCTTATAATTTCCTGTATCGCATTGATCATGGGAAATCTGTTTCTTCCAGTGATTAACAAATTTCTTTCAATTGGAAGAGTGGAGTATAACTTACTGATTATATTGTGTTTGTGTTCAAGTTTGCTGTACGTTTACCAGTCGAGATTAGTTCTTGAATATAACTCAAAAAGTTATATGAAGATGTCCTATTTTAATGCATTAAGCAGTGTTGCAATGTCAATAATATTAATGCTGACATTGTTTAAGGATCAGAAATATCTTGGAAGAATTTGTGGATCTGTTATTCCGATGTCTATTTTGGCTGTTTGGATTCTTTACAGTCTGTATTCAAAGGCAAGACCAAAAAGAAACAAAGAATATTGGAAGTTTGCATTAAAAATTAGTCTTCCGATTATTCCTCATGGCGTTGGTCAGATTATATTGTCATCCTTTGACCGAGTAATGATTACAAACTACATTGGCAGTACGGCGGCAGGTTTGTATAGCTTTGCGTATACGATCTATTCCATTATTTTAGTAGCAGGAGACTCTATTAGTACCGTATATGAGCCATGGGCATACGAGCAATTTGCAGAGAAGAGATATGACATTGTAAGAAAACGAAGCACGATATATATTGTGTTGCTAGCAGTTGTATGTTCTGGAACAATGTTGATTGCACCAGAGTTGGTAAGGATCCTGGGTTCTCAGAAATATGTAGATGCGATTCCGGCAGTTACGCCGATTCTTGGTGCTGGATTTTTTGCGATGGCTTATAATATTCCTTCAACCGTTGAGTATTATTATGGAAAGACTTCCTTTATTGCAGTTGGAACCGTTCTTGCAGCTGTACTTAATGTTACTACAAACGCAATATTTATTCCTCAATACGGATATTTAGCAGCAGCATATACAACACTGGGCAGCTATATGGTATATTTCATTTTTCATTGTATTATTGCTCATCGAATTATTGGACAAAATATATTTTCAATAAAGGTATTACTGACAACAGTTGCAGGTGTCTCTGTGATTGGTGTTATTTCACTATATTATCAAAATAATTATGTTGTGAGATATTCCTTTGCAGCAGCTGTTGTAGTGGTTGTGTTAGTCTGGCTGAAAAAGGGCGCTTTGGCTGATTTCGGGTTTAATGTTGGTATAGGAAAAAGGTCTTGACATTGGATTGTTAATGTAAGATAATAAAATAGAATATTGCTAGATAAAAATTTTGTTTAGGTAGGCTAGTTAAGCGTTGAGAAAAAGATAGAAAAATTTGAGGATGGATAGAAAAATGCAACCAAAAAAAGAAGTACAGCATGTGTACCTAGTAGGCGCAAAGTCTCTAGGAGCATATGGTGGGTATGAAACGTTTGTGTACAAACTTACAGAGCATCATCGAGATAATCAGAATATTAAGTATCATGTTGCTTGTAAGGCAAATGGTGATGGTGCTATGGACGAAACGAAGTTTGAGGGCGTGACCGAGATTAATGATCATGAATTCGAACTTCATAATGCCCATTGCTTTAAAATTAATGTTCCACAGATCGGAGCAGCGCAGGCAATTTATTACGATGTAGCTGCATTAAAGGCGTGCTGTGAGCATATTCAGAAAAACAATATTCCACATCCGATTGTTTATATAATGGCATGTCGGATTGGACCATTTGCAGGTCATTATTATAGGAAGATACACAAATTGGGTGGTACAGTGTATCTGAATCCAGATGGACATGAATGGATGCGAGCAAAATGGTCGGCACCAGTTCGGAAATATTGGAAAATTTCGGAACAGATGATGGTGAAGTATTGTGATTTGGCCATTTGCGATTCTGTGAATATTGAAAAATATATTCATAAGTGTTATGATGGCAAGGGAATCAGGGGTAAGAATCCAAAGACTACATTTATAGCTTATGGAGCAGACTTAACGCTCAGCAAGTTAGCGAATGATGATAAAAAGCTGGTAAATTGGTACAAGGAAAAGGATTTGACTCCGAAGAACTACTATCTTGTGGTTGGTCGTTTTGTACCAGAGAATTCCTTTGAAGTGATGATTCGAGAGTTCATGAAGAGTCATAGTCGCAAAGATTTTGCAATTATAACAAATGTCAATGATAAATTTTTGAATCAATTAGAGGAAAAACTACACTTTAAAAGCGATAAGCGAATCAAGTTTGTAGGAACGGTGTATGATCAGGAATTGCTGAAGAAAATTCGAGAGAATGCGTATGCATATTTCCATGGACATACAGTAGGTGGTACGAATCCCTCATTGATTGAGGCACTAGGCAGTACTGATTTAAACTTACTTGTAGATGTTGTTTTTAATAGGGAAGTGGCTGAAGACTGTGCATTGTATTGGAGTCGCGATGATGGGGATTTGGCAAAACTGATTGATCAGGCTGATGAGTTGAACGCAGATGAAATCACAAAGTTAGGGCAGAAGGCTAAGAAGCGAGTTGCACAGGAATATACATGGGATAAAATCTGTGGGCAGTATGAAAAAGTATTTATGGAAGCAGATAAGAAGAGATAAAACAATGCGAATATTACATTATGCACTAGGATTTCCACCATATCGTAGTGGTGGATTGACAAAATGGTGTGTTGATTTGATGATACAGCAGGCGAAGGAAGGACATTGTGTTGCGATGCTTTGGCCTGGGCAGATGGGAATGTTAAATAAAAAAATAGCAATAAAAAAACAAGAGGACGTTTGCTTGAAAGAGCAAAGGCTTCAGAGTTTTGAAGTTATTAATCCATTACCAGTTTCCTTTGATGAAGGAATAGCAGATTTCTCTGCATTTACAGCAAATGCAGGGACAGTTGCATATGATAAATTTTTAGATGCTGTTCAGCCTGATGTTATTCATGTGCATACATTGATGGGACTTCATAAAAGCTTTTTACAGGCAGCAAAGAGAAGGAGAATTCGTCTTATATTTACTGCGCATGATTTCTTTCCAGTTTGTCCGAAGGTAACAATGTTCCGTCATGGCGTAATTTGCAGCAATGTAAAAAATTGTGAAGAGTGTGGTGTGTGCAATGCAACGGCACTAAGTTTAAAGAAAATACAGATTTTGCAATCACCGCTGTATCGCAGATTGAAAGATTCATTCATTGTCAAAAAACTAAGAAAAAAGCATAGAGATGGATATTTAAGTGAGGCAACTGCGGATGATTCAGCGGTACCTGTTGGTAGCGCTGAGGATTATAAGAAGTTGCGAAATTACTATTATTCACTCTTAAAACTGATGGATATTATTCACTATAATAGTAGTGTGACAAAAAGTGTTTATGAAGCGGTATTTGATCTTCCAAAGAATTGCATTGTAACGATTACACATGCAGATATTACAGACAACAGGCGGATCAAAAAGTTTTCTGATGATCAGCTTCATATTCGTTATTTAGGACCACAAAGTGGAGCAAAAGGCTACTTTTTATTAAAAGAAGCGTTAGACCAATTGTGGGAGAAAAAACAGAATTTCTGCCTTGATGTACATTTTCAGCCAATTGAAATGGCACCGTATATGGAAGTACATCCGCGATATGCTTATGAAGAATTAACGAAGATATTTGAACAAACAGATGTTTTGGTAACGCCAAGTATCTGGTTTGAAACATTTGGGTTTACTGTATTAGAAGCATTGAGTTATGGTGTTCCCGTTGTAATTAGTGGAACAGTTGGGGCAAAGGATATTCTCGTAGATGGTGCAGGTATAGTAGTTGACAATCTTACACCAGATCGTCTGTGTGACACATTGATAAATCTTACAACGGCTGATTTAAAGAAAATGAATGAAATTATAGTTCAAAAACAGCCAATTATGCAGATTGAAGCAATGTCGAAGCAGATTGAAACTGATTGTTACGGATGGAATTTATAACATCGGTAAATAAAACTAGAAATGGGAAATGTAATATGAATATCACAGTGGTTGTTTTGCATTATGAGAATATAAAGGATACAAGGGAGTGTCTGGATTCTTTGAAGAAATATTTAGATGACACAAAGAACAATATAAATATTGTTGTAGTTGACAATGGATCAATAAAAGAAAAGACTGCAGCAATTGAAAAAGAGTATTTGAATGATAAGATTCATTTTATTGAGTCTGGTGAAAATTTAGGCTTTGCAAAGGGAAATAATATAGGATTTCACTATGCAAAGTATGAACTTCATTCGGATATTATAATTTTAGCAAACAACGATTTGATTTTTCAACAAGTAGATTTTATGGATCAGATTGAAAAGGAAATGACAGAGAATCACATAGATGTTGCTGGTCCGAGAATCATCTCGTTGGTTGATCATAAGAATCAGAATCCAGTTCCATATGTGCATCCGGATCTTGCGTCAGTTAAAAAAAGAATTTTTAAGCTCCAAGTTCTGCGAATGATGTGTTATTTTGGGGTGGATAAGTTTTTTCAAAGTATTTTTTCCAAGAAATATAGCGCTGACGTAAAATCGGATAACTATCAGTTGCATGGTGCCTGCTTAATTATGGCCAATAACTATGTGAAAAATTATGATGGACTGTATCCAAAAACGTTCATGTATATGGAGGAGGATATCCTAAAGTATATTACAAAAAGAGACCACCTTGTTATGAAGTATTTTGATAGTGCAGAAGTCTTTCATAAAGAGGGATCTTCGACAGGAAAAATCTACGGAGCAGGAAGAAAAAAGAGGTCATTTTATTATAAATGGAATATTGATGGATGCAAGAAGCTGAGACAACTGATGGAATCTGGGAGAGATAAATGAAGCTAACAAAAGAAAGAAAAATATTATTAGAAGCATTAATAACACTTCAGTTGATTAACTATATGGTTGGAACAATCATATTGAAAGACTTTTTTTTAGTCAAATATTTACGAGATGCTATTGTAGTTGTGTTATTATTTGAAATTGCACGAGACAGAAGAAAAAAAATGCAGTTTGGAACAATTACGACATGTTTCTTGGTGTTTGTATTCTGTGAACTTTTTGGTATGATACAAGGCGAGTCTTTGCGCATTGTATTATTGGTGACAAGAAGATATGCAATTCCGTTGGCAGTGCTGTTTATTGTTAGCCAAATTGATTTCAATGGTGAAGAGCGAGGATTCCTTGTATATATTTTATATTTGATTGTTGCATTATCAATATTTGGTGTTTTTCAGGCACAGGTATTGGGTGATGGTTTCTTAAGAAAATTGGGCTATCCAGTCGAGTACTCACATGGATATGGACGAGATATGCTGTATAATTCTTTCTATTTTGGTGGATTGGGTATACAGCGAGTGGTTGCTACACTGAGCAGTTCAAATATTTGTGCATTGGCATTGGGAGCATCATTACTTTATTTTTTAGTATGGAACCCGATTTTTAATGTGAAATATGAGGCAATTATGATCATTTGCATCGCAGTTGCATTCCTTCTTACGTTTTCACGTTCAAACATATTGTTTTTTGTTATTGTAGCTATTTTAATTTCGAAGTATATTCCATATAAAAAATATATTCTTGCAGGAATTGGATTTGCTGTGTTGATCGTTTTGATTTTGGGTATTATTCAAGGACAGGATGGAATTATTTATAAACTATGGATGTGGGTCCAGTCTACTTTAAATATGACAGAGGACTCCGCGGCAGGAAGATCTGGAATATGGCAGACTGCATTGGCACAAGTATTGAAAAGCCCATTGGGAATCGGATTTGGCCATGTAGGGGCAATTGGATATGATAGTGAACTCGTTTTCTGGGCAGAAAATTCATATTTTGTACTTGCTTTGGATACTGGATGGATTGGTGTTATAAGTTATGTAACTGCTTTAGTAATGATTGTTGTAAAATTATATAGTAATGCAGTAATGTATGGAAAAGCAGGAAATGAGAAGGGAAAAAGAATCTGTGTGGCTGGCTATGCAGTATTGATTTATCTGATGGGAGTAATGCTGTTCTCCAATCATATTCAGGATATGGAGGTTGTAACACTAGTTTATATGTATGTTGGTATTGGACTTTCATATGTTCGATACAATGGAGGTATAAACGAAAAAATAGATAAATCATTCATAATTCGTAAAATTTGTAAGCGAGGGAATAATTGATGAAAGAATTGTCAATTCAGGAAATTCATGAGGGAACACTTGGCATATTAAAGAAAATAATAGATATTTGCGATAAAGTTGGAGTGAACTATTATCTAGCATACGGATCTTTAATCGGTGCAGTGCGTCATGGGGGCTTTATTCCATGGGATGATGATTTGGATATTGTAATGCTTCGCCCTGACTATGAGGTATTCTGCCAGTATTGTATGAAGCATGAACGAGAACTGTATCCGTTCAAGCTAATTAATAGACAAAGTGAAAAAAAATATCCTTATAATATTGCTCGGTTTAATGATCTGCGATATAAGGCTGTTTACGAGAATGTTCAGGAATATGACTCTGGAATGTTTATTGATGTGTATCCGTTAGACGGGGCAGGTCATATGACAGAATCAGAGGTGAGAAGTCTTGATAAAAAGAGAGACTACTTAATGAAAATGATTCTGTGGAGCATAGATGATCATTATGAACCATCTAAGCATAATAAGTGGTACCGCTCTGCGATTAAATACTTTGTACGAAGTTATGCAAAATTTAAGGGAAGCGATTATTTCCTAAACAAAATGGAAGATCTGAAAAATCAATATGAATTTGACAGCAGTGAGTATGTGGCAGAAATGGTATGGGATATTAAGACGGTTCTGTGCAAAAAAAGTTGGTTTGGAGAAGGTCAGATGATTCAATTTGAAGACATCAAGGTAAAGGCGCCAAAAGATATTGATAGTTTCCTAAAAGTATACTATGGGGATTATATGAAGCTGCCACCAGTTGAACAAAGAGTTCCAAGTCATGGATATGCACTCTATAAAAGAGAATAGTATTGTGCGGTTAAGGGTGGTATCAGTATCATAAGAAGCGCAAAATTAGCTGACTGCCTGTCTTAGTACACGCAGACAAAATAGAATCAATTTAGGTGTATACCGACCAAACAAAAAAGTCTTGCTGAAATCCTAAAAACAATGTATACTGTTTTCGTTGAGGAGGTATGTTTTATGGAGACAATCAAGAATGTATTAGTTGGACAGTCAGGTGGACCGACGGCAGTAATTAATGCAAGCCTTGCAGGTGTTTATGAGACAGCAAGGGCGATGGGCGCAGAGCATGTATATGGTATGCGCTATGGAATACAGGGACTGCTCCAGGAGCAGATCGTTGATTTAAATGAGTGTCTTAGCGATAAGATGGATATTGAGCTGTTAAAGCGTACACCGGCAAGCTATTTGGGCAGCTGTCGTTTTCGTTTGCCAAATCCGGATGTGGATGAGGAACCATATAAACAGCTGTTTCACTTATTTGAAAAATACGAGATTGGCGCTGTATTCTATATCGGCGGCAATGACTCGATGGATACTATTGCGAGACTGGCAGCGTATGGTGCTAAGGTAAAAAGCAGCATTCGCTTTATCGGTGTTCCAAAGACAATCGATAATGATTTAATGTTTACTGATCACACACCGGGCTATGGAAGTGCAGCAAAGTATATTGCGGCAACGATCAAAGGAATTATCTGCGATTCAAGTGTCTATAACCTGAATAGTGTAACAGTAGTTGAGATTATGGGCCGTCATACAGGATGGCTGGCAGGTGCAGCGAGTCTGGCAGCAGGTGCAGACTGCAATGGACCAGATATGATTCTTCTGCCAGAGCGCGCGTTTGATGAGAAAGCATTTCTTGCAAGGGTTTCGCAGCTTGAAAAAGAGCGTCATACGCTTGTGATTGCAGTGAGCGAGGGTGTGAAAAACAAAGATGGTGAGTTCTTGTGCGATCTTGTATCTGGACCTGGTGCAGTGGATGCATTTGGTCATAAGGCTGCGCTTTCAGGTACGGCTCGTTACCTTGCAGATTTGATTAAGGCTCATCTTGGATGTAAGACAAGAGCAGTTGAGCTGTCAGTTTTGCAGCGCTGTGCGTCTCCGCTTGCAAGCCGTACTGATGTGACAGAGGCATATCAGGTGGGCGGTGCTGCTGTGGAAGCTGCTTTTCGCGGTGAAACTGGAAAGATGTGCACGATTTATCGTGTATCAGATATTCCGTACCGTACAGAGACTGGTCTGACTGATGTAAGCCGTGTGGCAAACAAGGAAAAATGTGTGCCGGATGAGTGGATTAGCGAGGACGGCATGCATGTAACACCAGAGTTTGCACGTTATGCAAGACCGTTAATACAGGCAGAGCTGCATCCATTCTATGTAGATGGTGTGCCGCGTCATCTGCATCTGTAAAAATTTCAGAGCAGTCTGTACGGTTAAGTGATGTAAAGGAGAAAACATATGGCAGATACTGTAGTTCGCAAGCATATCATTTTTTACGGCAGAGTGCAGGATGTAGGTTTTCGTTATTTCTCAGTTTATAAGGCAAGGCTTCTTGGCCTTGCCGGCTGGGTAAAAAATTTAGATGATGGAAGCGTAGAGATGGAGGTGCAGGGAAAAGAAGCCGAAATTGATACGCTGATCCAATTTTTGGACGGTCACCGCTGGATTCGCATTGATGCTATGGATGTAGAAAATATTGCGGTGATACCGGATCACGATTTTGTTGAGAGATAAGCGTGCACGCAAGGAACCATTCAGACGTATCTGCTGCCGTTTTTAATGGGAGGTTTTATGTGGTATGTCATTCAGACGAGCACTGGAAGGGAAGAAAAGATAAAGCAGGAGTGTGAGCAGCGCATAAGTAAGGATGTGCTTTCACATTGTGTTCTTCCATTGTATGAGGAGAAGATAAAGTATAAGGGACAGTGGCATATTCAGAAGAAAAAGCTGTTTCCGGGCTATCTGTTTCTTATATCAGAAAATTTGGATGAGCTGCATGAGCAGTTAAAAAGAGTAGAAGCTATGACAAAGCTTTTGGGGGCTGGAGATGATATCATTGCGCTGACGCAAAATGAAATTGATTTTCTACTTCGTTTTGCTGGTGATGAGGAGCTTGTAAAGATGTCACAGGGAATGATTATCGGTGATAAGGTTGTCATTTTGTCTGGACCTCTTAAGGGTATGGAGTCCACTATCCAAAGGATTGATCGCCATAAACGAAAGGCATGGCTGAATCTGGAAATGTTTGGACGACAGCAGTTAGTTGAGGTTGGTGTGGAAATTGTAAAAAAAGTTGCATGTGAAACGTAAGCGTTAGAGGAGAGAGACATCATGTGTGGAATTGTTGGTTATACTGGACATCTTCAGGCCGCTCCTATTCTTTTGGACGGTCTGTCAAAACTGGAGTATCGAGGCTACGATTCAGCAGGACTTGCTGTTCGCAATGGAGAAAAGAAAACTGAGATTGTTAAGGCGAAGGGGCGATTAAAATCCCTTGCAGAAAAAACGGATAACGGTAATGCACTTATTGGTACATGCGGTATTGGTCATACCAGATGGGCAACGCACGGTGAACCGAGTGAGACTAATGCACATCCGCATATGTCAGATGATGGCAATGTAGTTGGTGTTCACAATGGTATTATTGAAAATTATCAGGAGTTAAAGGAAAAGCTTATTCGCAAGGGTTACAGCTTTTATTCATCTACTGATACTGAGGTTGCAGTTAAGCTTATTGATTATTATTATAAGAAATATGAGCACACACCAGTAGACGCGATCAATCACGCACTTGTGCGTATTCGCGGTTCATATGCACTTGCTATGATGTTTGAAGATTATCCGGGCGAGATTTATGTGGCAAGAAAAGACAGCCCGATGATTCTTGGTGTGACAGATGGCGACTGCTTTGTGGCATCTGATGTTCCGGCAATTCTTAAATACACACGTACTGTCTATTATATTGGCAATCTGGAAATGGCACGTATGGCAGATGGTGCGATCACCTTTTACAATTTGGATGGTGATGAGATTGAGAAGCAGCCGACACAGATCGAGTGGGACGCAGAGGCAGCTGAGAAAGCTGGCTTTGAACACTTTATGATTAAGGAGATTCATGAGCAGCCAAAGGCAGTTCGTGACACCATCAATTCAGTTGTAAAGGATGGCGCTATTGATTTGTCTGATGTTGGACTGACAGAGGAGCAGATTAAAAATATCAGCCAGATTTATATTGTTGCATGTGGCTCTGCTTATCATGTTGGAGTAGCATGTCAGTATGTCTTTGAAGATCTGGCAGAGATTCCAGTTCGCGTGGAGCTTGCATCTGAGTTTCGTTACCGCAAAATGGTGCTTGATCCAAATGGCCTTGTTATAATTGTCAGTCAGTCAGGAGAGACGGCAGATAGTCTTGCTGCGCTTCGTCTGGCAAAGAAAAAGGGCGTGAAGACGCTTGGTATTGTCAATGTGGTGGGAAGCTCTATTGCTAGAGAGGCAGACAATGTTTTCTATACGCTTGCAGGACCAGAGATTGCAGTAGCAACGACAAAGGCATACAGCACGCAGCTTATTGCAGGATATTGTCTGGCTGTTCAGTTTGCAAAGGTCAGAGGAAGCATTGATGATACACAGTATGCGCACTTAATTGACGAGATGCAGCAGCTTCCGGATAAGATCGCAAAGATCTTAGAGGATAAGGAGCGCATTCAGTGGTTTGCGGCAAAACAGGCAAATGCAGGTGATATTTTCTTTATTGGCAGAGGAATTGATTATGCTATCAGTCTTGAGGGTAGTCTTAAGATGAAGGAGATAAGCTACATCCACTCTGAGGCCTATGCGGCAGGTGAATTAAAGCATGGAACTATAAGTCTTATTGAGGATGGAACTCTTGTAATCGGTGTTTTAACTCAGTCTGAGCTTTATGAGAAGACAGTTTCCAATATGGTAGAGTGCAAGAGCCGCGGTGCCTATTTGATGGGACTGACAACATATGGAAATTATAACATTGAGGACACTGTATCCTTTACTGTATATATTCCAAAGACGGACGAGCACTTTGCAACTAGTCTTGCAGTTATTCCGCTGCAGCTTATGGGCTACTATGTCAGTGTAGCAAAGGGACTTGATGTAGATAAGCCAAGAAACTTAGCAAAGAGTGTTACAGTTGAGTAAACAAGAAGTGATTAAAGAATTAAATTATAATACATAAGAAAAATGGCGGCACGAAAAAGTGGATTTCGTGCCGCCATTTTTCAATAATAGTGTTTGGAAAGGAGTATTTTGTGAGCAGACAGAAAAAGGAATTTGAAGAATACGAAATAAATGAATCTTATAAAACAGAAGAAAGAGATAATCCATATGGCTTTAAGAGAAAGTCGAAGGAGGAGCGGCCTGTACTAGCAATTTGCTATGATTTTGATAAGACATTATCGCCAGATGATATGCAGGCACAGGGCTATATTCAGTCTGTAAATTATCATGTGGACCGTTTCTGGGCAGAGTCAAACGAAATGGCAAGAGCAAACGGCATGGATTCAAATCTTGCTTATATGTATAAGATGGTTCGCGAGGCGAAAGGTCATTTTGATTTGAGCCGCAAGGCGCTTGAGGAGTATGGTTCAAAGGTAGAATTGTTTCCTGGTGTAGATGAGTGGTTTGAGCGCGTGCGCCAGTATGGCGATAAAAATGGAGTGATTATAGAGCATTATATTATTTCATCAGGTTTAAAGGAGATGATAGAGGGAACTAAGATTGCTAGGCGCGGCTCATTTGAAGAGATTTATGCGAGTGCCTTTTATTATGATGAAAATGGTGTGGCAATTTGGCCGGCACAGGCAGTAAATTATACGAGCAAGACACAGTTTTTATTTCGCATAGAAAAAGGAATACTTGATGTAAATGATACTGCAGTAAATGACTATTTTCCGGCAGACAAGATGCGTGTGCCATTTAGAAATATTGTCTATATTGGTGACAGCGATACAGATATTCCGAGCATGAAGCTTGTAAACACATATGGAGGTCATGCGATTGGCGTGTACAATCCTGTCACGGGCAATAAAGAAAAAGTCTATCGCATGATGCGCGATAACAGAATACGTTATTTTGCCCCGGCAGATTATAGAAAAGGTCAGCAGCTAGAGCAGTTGATTCAGACGATTATTGACAAGACTGCAGCCTATGAGAAGTTAGAGGCACTTCATATAGATGGATTAAAGGAGATGAAAGACAAAAACAAGTCAAAATAGTACATAAAATAAATAAAAATGGGAAAAATAACGATAAAACTGTTGACAAAGCAGGAACTAGTGGCTAAAATATATATAAATGCTGAGGAAAGAACGTGTGAAAATTATGCAAAATACCATTTAATGAATGGCAACTGCGGAATACAAACGTAAACATTTTTTGGCGAAAAGAAAAGGAGACGTTATGTTCAAATTTTTTAAGGGAAAAGAAAAGGGAAATGTGCTTTATGCACCTTGCAAAGGAAAAGTAGTTCCTTTGACAGAGGTTCCAGATCCAACTTTTTCTGAAAAGTTATTGGGAGACGGCTTTGCAGTGATCCCAACCGAGGGAAAAGTGTATGCACCGGCAGATGCTGAAGTGACCATGGTATTTGATACACTTCATGCAATTACGCTGACTAGCAGCCAGGGAGCTGAAATCTTAATTCATATCGGATTGGATACTGTTACACTTAAGGGCGCACCGTTTACCGCGCATGTTGCAGCTGGTGACAAGGTGAAGAAGGGTGATCTTTTGATGGACGTAGATCTGGATAAGATTAAAGAGGCTGGATTAAATACAATTACACCAGTTTTAATCTGCAATACGGATGATTATGAAAAGATCAGTCTTCAAAAGGAAGGCGATGTCTTACTAGACGAGGCAGTTTTAAAAATCTCATGAAACTGATTGGAGTGATTCAATTAAGTATAATTTAGGCGTAAAAAATTTGATCGGATTCTTCTTGGTAAAGGCAGGATCAGCTCTTATTGAAAACATGGCGATTCTTTTCGCAATCGGTATTGGTGTCGGTATGTCAGAAAAGAATGACGGAACCGGCGGAATCGCCGCTCTGGCATCTTGGCTTATGATCACAACACTTCTTTCTACTGGTGTTGTTACCACATTGATTCCGTCAATTGCAGACAATGCAACTAAGACACTTGCATTCAATAAGATTGAAAACCCATTTATCGGAATCCTTTCTGGTGTTATCGGATCTTCTTGCTACAACAAGTTCAAGAACACTAAGCTTCCGAACTGGTTGGCATTCTTCAGCGGCAAGCGCTGTGTTGCTATTATTGCCGGTTTAGTTTCTATCATTGTATCTGCTATTTTATTATTTGTATGGCCATTGCTGTTCGGAGCACTTGTTGCACTTGGCGATGCAGTTGCAGGTATGGGTGTTGTGGGTGCTGGTATCTACGCATTCTTAAACCGTCTGTTGATCCCAACTGGATTACATCACGCATTAAACAACGTATTCTGGTTTGATACTATTGGTCTTGGTGATTTGCAGCACTTCTGGGCAGGTGAGACATCTGCAGATGTAACATGGAGCCTTGGAATGTATATGTCAGGCTTCTTCCCATGTATGATGTTCGGTATTCCTGGTGCAGCACTTGCAATGATTCAGTGTGCAAAGCCGGCAAAGAAGAAGATCGCAATCGGACTTGTTGCTTCTGCAGCAGTTTGTTCATTTGTCTGCGGCGTTACTGAGCCGTTCGAATTTGGATTTATGTTCCTTGCACCTGGTCTGTATGTAATTTATGCATTACTTTATGGTATCTTCACAATTATTACTGTTGCTCTTGGCTTCCGTGCAGGATTCAGTTTCTCAGCAGGTGCTACCGACCTTCTGTTCTCATCTACACTTCCGGCAGCGCAGAAGACATTGCTGATTATTCCGCTTGGAATCGCAGCATTCGTTGTATTCTATTTTGTATTCCTCTTCGCAATCAAGAAGTTTGATTTAAAGACTCCAGGAAGAGAAGATGATGATGATCTTGAGGAAGAGAAGAAGGTTCAGTTAGCAAGTGATGATTACACAGAAATCGCAAAGAAGATTCTTGCAGGCTGCGGCGGTAAGGGAAATATCGTAAGTATTGATAACTGTGTAACAAGACTTAGACTTGAAGTAAGAGATATGACTGCAGTAAATGATAAGGCAATCAAGGCTGCAGGTGTTGCAGGAGTAATCAAACCTGGAAAGACTTCCGTACAGGTAATTGTCGGAACAAAAGTTCAGTTTGTTGCTGATGCATTTTCAAAACTTTGCGAATAAGTTCTAAATAGTATTTAAAGCAGGGCATGACTCGATTAGGGTTGTGCCCTTTTTTAATGTGAAGGAAATTGACAAAACACCATGTGACCGAGTATACTTAGAACGAAAAAAGTATTAGATCATGAGGAAAGACTGATGAAAAAGATGACTATGAAAAAATATGTAGTTACTATATGCCAAGAAGTCAAATATATGATTGTATGTGCAGCCTTGCTGCTATCTTTTTTTACAACGGTAAATGCAGCTGAAAAAGAGGCACCAGAAAAAATAATTCGCGTGGGCGTATTTGGGGATACGTTTAATTATGTAACTGAAAAGGGGATGCGAAAGGGGTATAGTTATGAACTGCTAGAGACTCTGGCAGGCTATACCGGGTGGAAATTTGAGTATGTAGCCTGTAATTGGACAGATTGCTTTGAAAAACTCCAAAATGGTGAAATAGACATTTTGGGAGATATTGCCTATACAGAGGAACGCACAGATAGGATGCTGTTTTCAGACGTACCTATGGGTGTAGAGAAATATTATCTGTATGCAGATTTTTCAAGTGACTATATTTCTTCTACTGATTTTAAGACATTGAATGGAAAGCGTATTGGTGTCCTTATAGGCGCAAAGCCAGAAGTGATGCTGAAAGAATGGGAGTTAAAAAATGAACTTAAAACAATACATGTAAGTATAGAAAGTAGAGAAGATGCACTGGCAAAACTGGAAAATGGAGAAATTGACTGTTTTGTTTCGTTGGATGGACCATTTTGGGCTGATAAAGATGTTTCGATTATTACACGAATTGGCAAATCAAATATTTATTTTGCAATTAATAAGGATCATCAAGAGATAAAAAAAGATCTTGAGCTTGCAATGCGTCAGTTAGAGGAGGATCGTCCATTTTATCTGTCAGATTTGTACAAGCAATATTTTTCGTCTGATTATACACCTGTTCTTTCATCTGAGGAAAAATCATGGCTGAAAGAACATGGTGCAATTCGAATGGGATTTTTAGCCAATGATGTCGGCGCGAGCGTTATAGATCCGTCAAGTGGGAAAGTTACTGGTGCAATCACTGATTATATTCAGTATGCAGTAGAATGTCTTGGAAAACAAGATCTGACATTTACGCTTATGGGATATGACAGCTATGAAGAAGAGATAGAAGCGCTAAAGAAAAATGAGATTGATATGATTTTTCATTTCAATCAGCATCCAAATGCGATGGAGAAATATCATTTCGCATGTACAAATACAACGTGGACATATAATTTGATAGCAGTCACGAATAAGCCTCATTTTAATGAAAATGATGAAAACCGTGTTGCAATTTCAAAAAACAATATGTCTCTCAGAAAACATATTGAATATTATTATCCGCATTGGAAAATTTTAGAATATGATACAGACAAAGAGATGGCAGAAGCTGTGAATTCTGGAGAGGCCGATTTCTTTATAACTGGTGTCACCCTTGCATCAAAATACAGCAGGGATCCAAGTTTTTACAGTGTGCCACTTTTATACTCGGAGAAAGCAGCCTTTGCAGTTAATAACGGAAATAAGAATTTATTGACAATACTAAATAAAACGCTTAATGCTATGCCAAACAATATGCTTACGAGCTCACTTGCCATGTATGAGAACAATTCAAGAAAAATAACATTGGGAGATTATATAAAACACAATCTGTTAAAAGTATCTATTGTAAGTGTCGTTACTGTTTTAAGTGTTATGACTGTGATTCTTGTGCTTTTAAGAAAGGCAAGAAAGGCCGAGGCTATTGCAACGAGGGCAGCAATACACACACAGGAGCTTAATGAAAAGCTGCAGGTGGCAGTAGAAAAGGCCGAAAGTGCAAATAATGCAAAATCGACGTTCCTTTTTAATATGTCGCATGATATCAGGACGCCAATGAATGCAATTATAGGATATGCAGATCTGGCATCTAGGCATATAGATGATACAGAAAGGCTTAAAAAATATATGAAAAATATTCAGTCATGCGGCCAGAATTTGCTGTCTCTTCTTAATGATGTGCTGGATCTTGCAAGAATTGAAAATAATAAAACAGAAATGGAATATGTAATTTCAGATATCGGCGCAGATTTTGAAACATGGGTTATGATGTTTTTGAATCAGGCGGAAGAAAAGAAACAGACAATTACTAAGACAAAACATTTGCTTTATCCGTATGTTTACATGGATGTTTCTCATGTATCGGAGATTTTTATTAATATCATAAGCAATGCAATTAAGTACACTAATAATGGAGGTGTGATAAACTGTGATATTTCGCAGGCGCCTGGCAAAAAGAATGACTGGTGCGATGTTATTATTACTGTAAAAGATAATGGAATTGGTATGTCAGATCAGTTTTTAAAGCATATTTATGAACCGTTTGAGCGAGAGCGCAATTCAACGATAAGCCGTGTAGAAGGAAGCGGCATTGGAATGGGTATCGTGAAAAGGCTTGTTGAGCTGATGGATGGCAGTGTTGATGTGCAAAGTAAAATTGGCGAGGGATCTACATTTACTGTAACTATCCCATGCAAAATTGCATCAAAAGAGGAATCAATTGCAAAGCGGGATAAAGGAACTCATGATAAAGCAAACTTAGTTGGTGCGAGAATTTTGGTGGTAGAGGACAATGATATTAATGCAGAAATTGCAACGGAGCTTCTAGAAGAGGAAGGCTGCATTATAGAGAGGGCATGCAATGGTGTGGAGTGCATTGATATGCTTGAAAAGGCAGATGATTCATATTATGCGATGATTCTTATGGATATTCAGATGCCTGTCATGAACGGCTATGATGCTACTAGGAAAATTCGCAGAATGAAAAATCAAAATAAGGCACAAATTCCTATCATTGCAATGACAGCAAATGCCTTTACGGAGGATAGACAGATGGCGCTTGATGTAGGTATGAATGATCATGTCTCCAAGCCGATTGATATGAACATTCTTGTGCCGATCATGATGCGATTTTGCGAATGTGGTTCTGAATAGTTACAAGTATTTATAATATAAGAAGGGTGTCATATGGACGAGAAGCTTAAACAAAAATTAATTGAAGCTGTTAAGGCAGGCGATGAAAATCAGGCAAGTGAGCTTTTGTGGCAGCTTGTAATTGATTGCCAGAACTGTCCGTTTAAGACTGTGTCAGGTCTTCCATTTTCCTATACTATTAAACGTGGACGAAATGGAGAACTGACAAAAGAGTTATGGATTGACAGACGGGAGAATAGTAAGTCATTGGCGTGGAGCAGTATCAGACTGGCATTTTCAAATGCAATGAAAATAAAGAGTGCAGATCGCCCTAAAGCGCTTGGCGATATTCGCGGTGTTTCTTATATTTACCCTATGCTGTGGCGCTTTGGTGTGCTTGAGGTACCGCAAACAGCACATCAGCGTATGAATACAGAACTGTAAAAATAATGTACGATGGAGGCGGAAATATGGATCATTTTAAACTGGTGTCTGAGTATGCACCGACTGGCGATCAGCCAAGGGCGATTGAGGAGCTTGTAAAAGGATTTAAAGAGGGAAATCAGTTCGAGACACTTCTCGGCGTAACCGGTTCGGGAAAGACATTTACTATGGCAAATGTCATTCAGGCATTAAATAAGCCAACATTGATTATTTCCCACAATAAGACGCTTGCCGGTCAGCTATATGGTGAGATGAAGGAATTTTTCCCAGAGAATGCAGTTGAATATTTTGTCTCATATTATGACTATTACCAGCCTGAGGCTTATGTGCCTTCATCTGATACGTATATTGAGAAGGACTCTGCGATCAATGAGGAGATTGATAAATTAAGGCTTTCTGCGACGGCAGCGCTTTCTGAGAGGCGTGATGTAATCGTAGTGGCATCTGTTTCATGTATATATGGTCTGGGAAGTCCTATTGATTATAAGGATATGATTTTATCACTTCGTCCAGGAATGATAAAGGATCGCGATGAAGTAATCAAAAAGCTTGTTGAGATGCAGTACGAGCGAAACGATATGGATTTTCACCGGAGTACATTTCGTGTGCACGGTGATGTCGTAGAGATTTTTCCGGCAAATGAGGGTGAGACTGCAGTGCGCGTAGAGTTTTTCGGTGATGAAATTGATCAGATAAGTGAGTTTGATCCGCTGACAGCACAGGTAAGAAGCCGTCTAAAGCATATCGCAATTTTCCCGGCCTCTCATTACGTTGTTGATCCAAAGGAGATGCTTCGCGCAACAACTGATATTGAAGAAGAGCTAAAGGAACGTGTAGATTTTTTCAAGCGAAATGACCGTTTGCTGGAGGCACAGCGAATTTCAGAGCGCACTCATTATGATATTGAGATGATGAGAGAAACTGGCTTTTGCTCTGGAATAGAAAATTATTCGCGTCATCTGGCAGGACTGCCGGCCGGTTCACCGCCGTTTACGTTGATTGATTATTTTCCAGATGATTTCTTAATTATTGTGGATGAGTCTCATATTACACTTCCGCAGGTGCGCGGTATGTTTGCAGGAGACCGCTCACGAAAAACTACACTGGTAGATTATGGCTTTCGTCTTCCATCAGCACTTGATAATCGCCCCTTGAATTTTAGTGAATTTGAAAGCAAGATTGACCAGATGCTTTTTGTTTCGGCAACACCAGGCGATTATGAAGGTGAGCATGAGATGATGCGTGCAGAGCAGGTTATACGTCCGACAGGACTTTTAGATCCGCCGATTGAGGTGCGTCCAGTTGAGGGGCAGATTGATGATCTGATTGCCGAGATTAGAAAAACGCTGCGGTCAAAAAATAAAGTGCTTGTTACGACTTTAACAAAAAGAATGGCAGAGGATTTGACGGAATATCTGCGCGATGCAGGTATTCGCGTGCGCTATCTGCATTCTGATATTGATACGCTTGAGCGCGCACAGATTATTCGCGATATGCGTCTTGATGTGTTTGACGTGTTGGTGGGCATCAATTTGCTTAGAGAGGGTCTTGATATTCCGGAGATCGCGCTTGTGGCGATATTAGATGCTGATAAGGAAGGATTTCTGCGTTCAGAGACGTCACTTATTCAGACGATTGGACGAGCAGCACGAAATAGCGAAGGTCATGTTGTGATGTACGCTGATACGATAACAGACTCTATGCGAAATGCAATTGAGGAGACAAAAAGAAGACGCGAGATTCAAAATGAGTATAATATAGAGCACAACATCACACCTACTACTATAAAGAAGGCTGTCCGTGATCTGATTTCAATCTCAAAGGCAGCAGAGAAGGCTGATGAGAAGCTTGCAAAGGATCCAGAATCAATGAGTAGGCAGGAACTCGAAAAGCTGATTGCAAAGGTAGCAAAACAGATGAATAAGGCAGCTGCTGAGTTAAACTTTGAAGCAGCGGCAGAACTTCGTGATCAGATGAGAAATCTGAAGAAATATTTAGATGATTAAAAGAAAGGCATAAAATAATAAATATGGAAAATAAGAAATTTATCCGAATCCGCGGTGCAGCAGAGAATAATCTAAAGCACATTGATTTGGATATTCCAAGAGATGAACTTGTTGTGCTGACTGGATTGTCTGGTTCAGGAAAATCCTCACTTGCATTTGACACAATATATGCAGAGGGTCAGAGGCGATATATGGAGTCGCTATCATCTTATGCAAGACAATTTTTAGGCCAGATGGAAAAGCCAAATGTTGAAAGTATTGAAGGTCTGCCTCCGGCAATCTCCATTGATCAGAAATCTACTAATAGAAATCCGCGTTCTACGGTAGGTACCGTAACGGAAATCTACGACTATTTTCGTCTTTTATATGCGCGTATTGGTGTTCCACATTGTCCTGTCTGTGGCCGAAAGATAAGCCGTCAGACTGTTGATCAGATGGTGGACAGTTTGATGGCACTTAAAGAGCGCACGAAGATTTTATTGCTGGCACCTGTTGTGCGCGGAAAGAAAGGCCGTCATGAGAAGGTTTTGGAGCAGGCAAGAAAGAGCGGCTATGTGCGTGTGCGCATTGATGGCAGTCAGTATGATCTGGAAGAGGAGATTAAGCTTGATAAGAATATAAAGCATAATATTGAGATTATTGTAGATCGTCTTGTCATAAAAGAGGGTATTGAAAAGCGTCTTGCCGATTCACTGGAAAATGTGCTAAAGCTGGCAGATGGCCTTGCTTTTGTGGATGTTGTGGATGGAACACCAATGACGTTTAGCCAAAATTTTTCCTGCCCTGACTGCGGAATAAGCATCGATGAGATTGAGCCGCGAAGCTTTTCATTTAATAATCCATTTGGTGCGTGTCCGACTTGCTTTGGACTTGGCTATAAGATGGAGTTTGATGAGCAGCTCATGATTCCAGATCAGTCGCTTAGCATTGATCAGGGGGCAATTATTGTGCCTGGATGGCAGTCATGTACCGATGAAGGCAGCTTTACAAGAGCGATTTTAAATGCACTTGCAGAGGAGTTTCATTTCACGCTAGACGTGCCATTTGAGTCGTACAGCAAAGAAATTCATGATATTTTGATACATGGAACTAATAAGAGTGTAAAGGTGCGCTACAAGGGACAGCGCGGGGAAGGCGTGTATGATATTGTATTTGAGGGCTTAATTAAAAATGTAGAGCGCCGTTACCGTGAGACAGGTTCGGAAACAATCAAAGCAGAGTACGAAACATTTATGCGCATCACACCATGTTCTACATGTAAGGGTATGCGTCTGAAAAGAGAATCACTTGCTGTGACAGTGGCAGACAAAAATATTTATGAGGTGACAAATCTTTCTATTCGTGATCTCGCATCATTTTTATCTAATTTGACGCTTACTAAGACGCAGCAGATGATAGGTGAGCAGATTTTAAAGGAAATCCGAGCACGCGTACAGTTTTTGATTGATGTAGGTCTTGATTATCTTTGCCTGTCGCGTGCAACTGGTACGCTTTCAGGCGGTGAGGCACAGCGTATTCGTCTGGCAACACAGATTGGCTCTGGTCTTGTCGGCGTGGCCTATATTTTAGATGAGCCAAGCATTGGTCTGCATCAAAGAGATAATGACAAGCTTCTTGGCACATTAAAGCATCTTCGTGATCTTGGCAATTCTGTTATTGTCGTTGAACATGATGAGGATACAATGCGTGCTGCCGATTATGTAGTTGATATTGGACCTGGTGCAGGTGAACATGGCGGTCAGGTTGTTGCAGCAGGCACGGCAGAAGAACTTATGAAAAATCCGGCATCCATAACCGGAAAATATTTGAGCGGTGAACTTAAGATTCCAGTTCCAAATACAAGAAGAGAACCGCAGGGCTGGCTGACTGTAGTGGGAGCAAAGGAAAATAATTTAAAGAATATCACAGTGAATTTTCCTAAGGGAGTCTTTACATGCGTAACTGGTGTATCTGGTTCTGGCAAGAGCAGCCTTGTCAATTCGATTTTGTATCAGGCGCTTGCAAAGCAGCTAAACCGTGCGAGAACCATTCCAGGTGCATATAAAGAGATTAAGGGCATAGAGCAGTTTGACAAGGTAATAAATATAGATCAAAGCCCGATTGGCCGCACACCGCGCTCTAATCCGGCAACTTACACTGGCGTGTTTGATATGATCCGTGATCTTTTCGCTTCAACAGTTGACGCAAAGACGAGAGGCTATAATAAGGGTCGTTTTAGCTTTAATGTAAAGGGTGGACGCTGTGAGGCATGTTCCGGTGATGGTATCGTAAAGATTGAGATGCACTTTTTGCCTGATGTGTATGTGCCATGTGAGGTCTGCAAGGGAAAACGCTATAACAGAGAAACGCTGGAAGTAAAATATAAGGGAAAGAGTATTTATGATGTGCTTAATATGACTGTAGAAGAGGCGCTTACATTTTTTGAAAATGTTCCGTCTATTTACCGCAAAATTGAGACATTGTATCAGGTAGGTCTTTCATATATACGATTAGGTCAGCCATCCACAACGCTTTCAGGCGGCGAGGCACAACGTATTAAGCTGGCGACTGAGTTAAGCCGAAAGAGTACAGGAAAAACAATCTATATTTTAGATGAGCCGACGACAGGACTTCATTTTGCAGATGTTCACAAGCTTACAGAAATGCTGCAGAAGCTTGTAGAAAACGGCAATACGGTAATTGTAATCGAGCACAACTTAGACGTAATAAAGACAGCTGATTATATCATTGATATGGGACCAGAAGGCGGAGACGGCGGAGGAACAGTAGTAGCGCAGGGAACGCCGGAAGAAGTGGCAGAGTGCCCGCAGTCCTACACGGGATACTATGTAAAACGTGTTATAGCTCACGAGACAACTACTATTTAAAGCAAAGCCCGAAGGTGAATGGATTTCACGAGACGGACACTTGAAGCAGGTCTTTCAAAGTAATGTAAGATAAGAAAGAACATAAAAGGAACCTGCGGAGTTTGGTCCGTCGACGAAACCATTACACCTAAGGGCTTCCGTAACATGACGCATGAACATATCCCACACTTGCAATCTTTACACAGGTATGATAGACTAGATTGAATTAGTAACTAATAAAGTATAATCAGAAAGCTATATGAAAGGGTAAGGTAATGCGATTGAATAAGAAGAGTCTCCTTCTTGGCATGATCGTTTTGTTACTTTCCTGTATAGTTGGAAGCAGTGCAAAAAACAGCTCATTTCTTGAAAATGTACAGGCTTCTATGGTACAGGGAAATGACAGCGGTCAGTCACAGGATCAGCCGGGGATTGGCGTATCAGCCTTAGGTTACTGCGTGATGAATGCAGATACGGGTGAAATTGTTTTGCAAAAAAATGCTGACGAAAAGCTTCATCCGGCAAGCATTACAAAGATTATGACGCTGCTTGTGACGGTGGAACAATGTAAGAACCTTGATTCTGTAACAACTGTGTCAGAAAATGCACTGAATCAGATTGCACCGCTTAGTTCAACACTTCATCCTATGCCAAAGCCGGGAGAGCAATTTACAATCAGGGATCTTTTATATGGTCTTACGATGTGCTCAGGCAATGAGTGCGCGAATATCTTAGCGGAAGCAGTTTGCGGTGATATCGACAGCTTTGTTGAACTGATGAATGAGAGAGCAAAAGAAGCCGGTGCAAAAAACACTCACTTTTCAAACCCTCACGGACTTGATGCTGATGATCACTTAACAACAGCCTATGATATGGCGCTTATTATGAAGGCAGCACTAAAAAATCCGGAGGCAAAGGAAATTCTTTCTGCGAAAACATACACTATTCCTGAAACAGCGTATACATCAGAAAGAAATATGACAAGCGGTCATAAGATGGTTTCAGGTGAGTTTGAATGTGAGGGTGTTTATGCCGGAAAGCCGGGCTATACACGTCTTGCCCAGTCCACGCTTGTGACAGCTGCAAAGCGAGACGATGTTAATCTTATAGCAGTTGTTATGAAATCAGACTCAGGCATAAGCTATGAGGATACAAGTCTTTTGCTTGACAATGCCTACGCAAAGATTAATGACTGGGGTGTGACTGGAGGCTTTAATGTGTATCATCCGCGTGTGACGCAGATTGATGATGCTGGATTTACCGTGACATGGGATGTCGGAATTGATGCTGTGAGAGCTGAGTTTCCTGTCTGGATTGAGTATGACAGCACAGATGTGCTGACAAAGGGATCTTTGGAGGTGACATCTGACACAATCTCCTATCATGTCAGTCTTTCGGATCACGCCGGAAAAAACGGTGTGTATACAGTACAGGCTTATGTGTATAATGCGTCAGGAGAATCAAAGGTCTGCTCGATTAAAGTATTAGCAGGGGTAGGAGAACAAAAAGGATTTGTAAACTGGAATGGCTCCACATATTATGTGCATGAAAATGGTGCACTTGGCTTGCAGTGGCAGGAGCTTGAAGAGGGCTGCTATTACTTTGATTATACTACAGCGCAGATGTATACAGGCTGGCTAAAGGGTGATACAACATTTTATCTTGATCCAGATGGAAAGCTGCACACAGGTTGGCTTGAGCTTGATGGAAAGCAATATTATTTTTATCAGGCCGGCGATATGGCAACTGGAAAGATGACCATTGGAAATGGTGAATATTATTTTGACGAAAATGGTGTTTTGCAGTCAGGTTTTGCGATTCCTAAGGCACCATCATTATATGAATAGAAGAGGAATAACGTTATGAAGTGGAAGAAATTTACGATTCAGACAACAACAGCAGCAGAGGATTTCATCAGTGAGAAGCTAAGTGAGATTGGCATTGAGGGAATCGAGATTGAAGATAAGGTTGAGCTGACAGCAAATGATACAAAGGGCATGTTTATTGATGTACTACCAGATTTAGGACCAGATGACGGAGAGGCGCTTGTAAGCTTTTATCTTGATGATACGTATGATGTGCCTAAGACGCTTGCTGCCGTAAAGATGGCACTTGAGGAGGTTGCCTCTTTTGTAAATGCAGGATCATGCGAGATCACGGCATCTGAGACAGAGGACAAGGATTGGATGAATAACTGGAAGCAGTATTTTAAGCCATTCGTTGTTGATGACCTTTTGATTAAGCCAACATGGGAAGAAATTCCTGAGGGAATGGAAGGAAAGAAGCTGATTCAGATTGATCCTGGTATGGCATTTGGTACAGGAAAGCACGAGACTACTCAGCTTTGTATTGCAGGAATCCGCAAATATGTAAAGCCGGGTGATAATGTTCTTGATGTTGGAACAGGAAGCGGTATTTTGTCAATTTGTGCGCTGTTAAGCGGTGCCAGTCATGTAGTGGGAACAGATCTTGATGAGAATGCTATTGATGCTGCACATGAGAATGCACAGGTTAATGGCATTACGTCAGAGCAGTATAAGGTTCTGATTGGAAACTTAATTGATGATCAGGCAATCAAGGATGAGGTTGGCTATGAAGCATATGATGTTGTCGTTGCCAATATTCTGGCAGATGTTATTATCGCGCTGCAGGAAGTTGTCGCAGTTCATGTAAAGCATGGCGGTATCTTTATCACATCTGGAATCATTGATATGAAGGAGCAGGCCGTCATGGATGCATTTGCAAAAAATCCAGAGTTTGAAGTGATTGATGTGCTGCATCAGGGCGAGTGGGTTTCAATTGTAACTAGAAGGAAGTAAATATATGTATCATTTTTTTATAAAGCCAGAGCAGGCAGCTGCACACGAGGTAGCAATCATTGGAAGTGATGTAAATCACATCAAAAATGTGCTTAGAATGAAGGTTGGTGAACAGATTTGTGTTAACGATGGCAGTCATGAATATCTTTGCAGCATTGCACAGCTTGATGCAGAAGAAGTGACAGCAAAAATCGAGCAGGTCAGTGAAACTACAAGTGAGCTGCCTTCAAGAATAGTATTGTTTCAGGGATTGCCAAAGGCCGATAAGATGGAGACGATTATTCAAAAGTGTGTGGAGCTTGGCGTGCATGAGATTGTTCCGGTACAGATGAAGCGCTGTGTAGTCAAGCTTGATTGCAAAAAGGAAGAAGCAAAGAGAAAACGCTGGCAGGCGATTTCAGAGAGTGCAGCAAAACAGGCTGGACGCGGACTTATTCCTGATATCCATCCTCTTATGACATATAAGGAGGCGCTTTTGTATGCTTCTGATAAGGAACATATTCTTGTCCCATTTGAGCATGCAGAAAATATGCAGGCAACGCGCGATGCGCTTAGTGCAGTAAAACCGGGCGAGCAGGTAGCAATCTTTATAGGACCAGAGGGCGGCTTTGAGGACGAGGAGATTGCACAGGCAGAAAATTGCGGTGCACAGGCAATTACACTTGGAAGAAGAATTTTGAGGACGGAAACAGCTGGAATGGCAGTGCTTGCCATGCTTGGATACGTATTGGAGGAATAAAAAATGGAAGCATATCTGGATAATTCAGCAACGACCCGTGTGGATGCACAGGTGCAGGAGCTGATGAAAAAATTGATGGATGTCGATTTTGGAAATCCATCATCACGTCATCAAAAGGGTGTTGTGGCAGAGGGATATATCAAGGAAGCAAGACAGAAAATTGCTGCTACTTTAAAGGTTGATCCCAAGGAGCTTATCATTACCTCTGGCGGTACGGAGTCCAACAATATGGCACTTATTGGAACGGCACTTGCTGCAAAGAGAAAGGGAAACCATATCATTACAACAGCAGTCGAGCATCCAAGTGTCAAGGCAACGGCTTCTTTTTTGGAGGAGCAGGGCTTTCGCATCACATTTCTTTCAGTTGACAGCAGAGGACAGATCTCTTTAGAAGATTTAAAGGAAGCACTTACACCTGATACCATTCTTGTATCAATCATGTATGTAAATAATGAGATTGGAACAATTCAGCCTGTAGAGGAAGCTGCAAAGCTGGTTCATGCGACTGTTCCAGGTGCTGTATTTCATGTGGATGCCATTCAGGCATATGGTAAGGTGATGATTCGTCCAAAGCAGCAGGGAATTGATCTTTTGTCTGTCAGCTCACATAAATTCCATGGTCCAAAAGGAGCAGGCTTTTTATATTGCAGCAGCAAGGTTAATCTTCATCCAATCATCTTTGGAGGCGGTCAGCAGTCTGGTATGCGTTCAGGAACTGAAAATGTACCTGGTGCAGCAGGTATGGGACTGGCAGCGCAGCTTGCATATCAGAAATTTGAACAGAAGAAAGCACATTTAAATGAGCTTCGCCGCTATTTTTTGGAGGGTATTCATAAGCTGGATGACGTTTCAATAAACGGTTGGGATGAGACGGCAGATGGTGAGGAATGTATAGAAAGACGAGCACCGCATATTGTAAGCGTAAGCTTCACAGGTGTAAGAAGCGAGGTGCTTTTAAATGCACTCAGCGACCGCGGCATTTATGTGTCATCTGGAAGTGCATGCTCATCTAACCATCCGGCACTTTCAAGTACTCTGCAGGCAATTGGGCTAGATAAAAAGCTTATTGAGGGAACGCTTCGTTTTTCCTTCTGTGAGAATACGACAAAGGAAGAGCTTGATCAGGCACTGAAGGCATTGCAGGAACTTCTTCCGATGCTTCGCCGCTACACAAGACGATAGAATTGCGAGAGTTGCGTAGCAACGGAGCAATTCGTAGGTATCTATTAACATAAACACATTAGATAGAATTGTGAGGAACAACATGAAATATCATGCATTTTTGATAAAGTATGCCGAGATTGGCATTAAGGGAAAAAACCGTTATTTGTTTGAGGATGCGCTTGTGAAGCATATCCGTCTTGCAATGGAGCGTGTTGAGGGTGAGTTTGAAGTAAAGAAGGAGTCTGGACGTATTTACGTGCAGGCACTTAGCGATTATGATTATGATGAGGCAGTAGATGCGTTAAAGCATGTATTTGGAATCGTGTGGATCTGTCCTGTTGTACAGCTTAAAGATGAAGGCTATGATAAATTGGCAGAGCAGGTTGTGGAATATATGGGAAATGTATATCCGCAGGGTGATTATACATTTAAGGTACACAGCCGCCGTGCAAGAAAGAATTATCCAAAGGATTCTCAGCAATTAAATGCAGATCTTGGCGAGGCTATCTTAAACGCATACGAAAACGCGCGTGTAGATGTTCACAATCCGCAGGTTTTATTGTCTGTTGAGGTTCGTGACACTTGCATCAACGTATATTCTGTATCTATTCCGGGTGCAGGCGGAATGCCTGTTGGAACGGCTGGAAAGGCAATGCTTTTATTGTCTGGCGGAATTGATTCACCAGTTGCAGGCTATATGATTGCAAAAAGAGGCGTTACGATTGAGGCTGTTTATTTCCATGCACCGCCGTATACTAGTGAGCGTGCAAAGCAAAAGGTTGTAGATCTGGCAAAGCTTGTGTCTAAATATGCAACACCGATCAAGCTTCATGTCATCAATTTTACTGATATTCAGCTTTATATTTACGATGCCTGCCCGCATGATGAGCTTACTATTATTATGCGCCGCTATATGATGCGTATCGCTGAGCGCATTGCCATCAAGGATGGCTGCCATGGCTTAATTACTGGAGAGAGCATTGGTCAGGTAGCATCACAGACTATGCAGAGCTTAATGGCAACAAATGAGGTATGCACACTTCCTGTATATCGTCCGGTAATCGGTTTTGACAAGCAGGAGATTGTTGATGTAGCAGAAAAGATTGATACCTTTGAAACATCTATTCAGCCGTATGAGGACTGCTGTACAATTTTTGTTGCAAAGCATCCTGTTACAAAGCCAAATGTAAAAGTAATCAGAAGTTCCGAAAAGAAGCTTGAGGAAAAGATTGATGCGATGGTAGAAGAGGCAGTTAATAGCGCGGAGATTATCTGGTGTAAGGCTTAATATTACAGTTCACAGGACGTGTGAACTGTAGCAAAAAAATAGGGCATCACGAATGTGATGCCCCGATTGGTCAGATAAAACGATCTCTGAAAGTTAAGTTAAAAAAATTTACTGGATGATGTATGGTTCCAGAACCTTCATAACAGTATCAAGATTCTTTTCTTCATGAATGTTTAAATCGATTGGCTTGGAAAGATCCAGAGAAAAGATACCCATAATGGACTTTGCGTCGATAACGTATCTTCCGGAAACCAGGTCAAAATCAGAATCAAACTTGGTCAAGTCATTTACAAAAGACTTAACCTTATCGATAGAATTTAAAGAAATTTTTACTGTAACCATGATAATACCCTCCTGTGAATATGATGTTTGTGAGTTTTTATGTTTGCTTCTTGCGGAATTATCTGTTTTTTTATTTTAGATATACCGAAAAAACGAACATTCATCTTTAAGTTTATAGTACTTGTTTTGAGTAGAAAAGTCAAGGGAAAGTTAGAGAAAGGAAAATGAAAACATGGGAAGACGGGCAGCATTTCACACATTAGGCTGCAAGGTTAATGCATATGAGACGGAAGCAATGGAGGAGCTTTTGCAGACGGCAGGCTACGATATTGTTCCATTTACAGAGCAGGCAGATGTTTATGTTGTTAATACCTGCTCAGTTACAAATATGGCGGAGCGAAAATCAAGACAGATGCTGCACCGCGCAAAAAAATTAAATCCAGAGGCTGTTGTGGTGGCGACAGGCTGCTATGTGCAGGTAAGTGAAGAAGAAGCCAGAGCAGATGCTGCTGTCGATCTTGTTCTTGGAAATAACCAGAAGCGTCAGATTGTTACGGCACTAGATGCTTATTTTGAAGGAAGAACATTTGATGATGTGCTGGCAGATGTAGAGAAGGAGCAGTATGAGGAGCTTGAAGTCAGCACAGTATTAGAGCACACAAGAGCATTTGTAAAAGTTCAGGATGGATGTAATCAGTTCTGCAGTTACTGTATTATTCCATATGCCAGAGGACGTGTGCGAAGCCGTCGTATGGAAAACGTTATAGCTGAGATTAAAAGACTTGCAGAAGCCGGTATCCAGGAGGTTGTGCTGACTGGTATTCATCTAAGCTCTTATGGAAGGGAAATTGATGGGGAAAGTCATTTAATCGAGCTTATTGAAGCCATTCATCCAATTGATGGCATAAGCAGAATACGTCTTGGCTCACTTGAACCGCGTATTATTACAGAGGAATTTGTCGGCCGCTTAAAAAAGCTGCATAAAGTATGTCCTCATTTTCATTTGTCTCTGCAAAGCGGATGTGAGGAAACCTTAAAGCGTATGAATAGACATTACACGCCAGAAGAATACTATGAAAAGTGTAAACTTCTTCGAGCTGCTTTTGAAAATCCAGCAATCACAACAGATGTGATTGTAGGATTTCCGGGAGAGACGGATGAAGAATTTGATAAGACACGTCAGTTTCTTGAGAAAGTGCATTTTTATGAGATGCATATTTTCCGCTATTCCAGAAGAAAAGGAACAAGAGCTGACAAGATGGAAAATCAGATCCCAGAAGAGACAAAGGCGCAGCGAAGCGGTATACTTTCGTCACTTGAGTCACAGATGACAAAAGAGTTTAGAACAAAGTGGACAGGAGCGTGCGTCAAAGTTTTATTGGAGGAGCGTCAGGAAATTAATGGTGTCTCCTACATGGTCGGCCATACGCCAGAGTACATAAAATGTGCGGTAGAGACGGATGCGCCAGACAATACGATCATCGATGCAATAATCGAAGGTGAATTGACTGCGGATGTGATGAAGGCAAGACAGGGGTGAATGACAGTTCAGGGGACGCCTGAACTGGCAAAAAAAATACTTGCCGAATTAGACGAAATGTATTACAATATTATTGTTTAGCAGGTTTTGGACTGTAGGAAGGGCGTGAATCAATGGCAGATTTAAAAAATACTCAATTTATTGACATCAACCAGACGAAGCGAATTTCTGTATCAGAAGTAATTCTGAGAGTATATCAGGCGCTCGTAGAGAGGGGATACAATCCGGTCAACCAGATTGTCGGATATATTATGTCCGGTGATCCGACCTATATCACAAGCCACAATAATGCCAGAAGCCTCATCATGAAGGTTGAGCGAGATGAAATTCTCGAAGAACTGATGAGAAACTACGTAGAAACATGCATTGAAAGAAAAGGCAGAGAGAAAAAGTGAGATTATTAGGACTCGACTATGGTTCCAAGACAGTGGGAGTGGCGGTTACTGATCCGTTGGGTTACACTGCTCAGCCGTTAGAAACCATTACAAGAAAAGAGGAGAATAAATTGCGGCGTACACTTGCGCGCATTGAACAGCTGGTAGGAGAATACCAGATCGAAAAGATCGTTTTGGGTTATCCAGTCAATATGGACGGATCAGCAGGAGAGCGTGCAGAGCTTGCGCTTGCGTTTAAAGCAATGCTAGAGCGTAGAACCAAACTTGAGGTGATTATGCAGGATGAGAGGCTGACAACAGTGGCAGCTGATGAAATTCTGCAGGAGTGCGGTATGCCTAGGGAAAAACGAAAAACCGTGATCGATCAGGTAGCAGCAGGGCTTATTTTGCAGGACTTTATGGAAAACACAAAGAAGGGCAGTAAACTTGCTGATAGCGAATCGGACACAGAAGAAAAAAATAATAATAAAAACCTGGAAGTTATGAATAGCACAGCAGACTAGGAAAAAGAAAAGACTGGAGAAGGCGAATGGAAGATAAGATCATTTTGACAGCAGATGATGGAACAGATGTAACGTTTTATGTGATTGAGGAAACAAGACTCGGTGCAAGCAATTATCTGCTGGTGGCAGATTCGGATGATGAGGATGCAGAGTGTCTGATTTTAAAGGACACATCACGTGATGAGGATCCGGAGGCCGTGTATGAGCTCGTTGAAGATGAGACCGAGCTTGACGCTGTTTCGAAAGTATTTGAAGAACTCCTTTCTGATGAGGATATTACCATTGAGTGATGCACAGAAAATGTAAGTGCGCTATGGTAATAAAGTGAATGAAGACTCCAATCAGTTAATTGGATGAAACATTGGACAGAGAAGTTACGACAGAAAAAAGAGCTGTTTCATAAATGAACAGGAAAAAGGAGGTAAGATTTGAGTACAGTTGAAACAAGTGTCAAGGTCATACCATTAGGAGGTCTTGAGCAAATCGGAATGAATATGACGGTGTTTGAGTATGGAGAAAGCATCATCGTTGTAGACTGCGGTATGTCATTCCCGGGGGATGAGATGCTCGGTATTGATATGGTCATTCCAGATATCACGTATCTAAAACAAAACATTCACAAGGTAAAGGGCGTATTTATTACGCATGGTCATGAGGATCATATCGGTGCATTGCCGTTTTTCTTTAAAGAAATCAATGTTCCGCTTTACGGAACAAAGCTGACTCTTGGAATTATCGAGGGAAAGCTTGAGGAGCACGGCATTACAAAGAGTGTAAAGAGAAAGGTAGTAAAGTATGGCCAGACAATCTCAGCAGGTGATTTTAAAGTAGAGTTTATCCGCACAAATCACAGTATTGTTGATGCAGCAGCACTTGCCATTACTTCTCCGGCAGGAACCATTATTCATACTGGAGACTTTAAGATCGACTATACACCTGTATTTGGTGATATGGCAGACTTACAGCGCTTTGCAGAGCTTGGAAAGAAGGGCGTACTGGCACTTCTTTGCGATAGTACTAATGCACTGCGACCGGGCTTTACAGCGTCTGAGCGTACAGTTGGCCATACATTCGATACAATTTTCTCTGAGCACAGAAACCAGAGAATCATCGTTGCAACATTCGCATCTAATGTAGACCGTGTGCAGCAGATCATCAATACTGCCTACAAATATGACCGCAAGGTTGTTGTAGAAGGACGAAGCATGGTTAACATCATTGGAAAGGCAAGCGAGCTTGGCTATATTAATATTCCAGAGGGCACTTTAATTGATATTGAGCTGCTTCGCAATTACCCACCGGAGAAGACCGTTATTATCACAACAGGAAGCCAGGGCGAGTCTATGGCAGCACTGTCTCGTATGGCAGCAGCCATTCACAGAAAGGTCAGCATCTGCCCAGGTGATCTTGTCGTATTTTCCTCAAATCCGATTCCTGGAAATGAGAAATCTGTATCAAAGGTAATCAATGAATTATGCGTTTTAGGCGCAGAGGTTATTTATCAGGATACGCACGTATCTGGTCACGCATGTCAGGAAGAGATCAAGCTGATGTACTCACTTGTTCGCCCGAAGTATTCAATTCCTGTTCATGGTGAGTTCCGCCATAGAAAGGCACAGGCTGAGATAGCAGAATCTCTTGGAATTCCGAAGGATAATATCTTTATGATTCAGTCCGGCGATGTGCTTGAGTTAAGTGAAGAAAGTGCACTTGTTACCGGACAGGTAACGCACGGCGGTATTCTTGTGGATGGACTTGGTGTTGGTGACGTTGGAAACATAGTTCTTCGTGATCGTCAGAATTTGTCTCAGGATGGTATTATTATTGTTGTTCTGACATTGGAGCGTTACACCAACAACCTGCTTGCAGGTCCAGACATTGTATCAAGAGGATTTGTTTATATCCGTGAGTCTGAGAATCTGATGATTGAGGCACAGCAGGTCGTAGAGGATGCTGTATTTGATTGTCTTGATCACAAGATTTCTGATTGGTCAAAGATCAAAAATGAGATTCGCGACAGCTTAAGCAACTACCTGTGGAAGAAGATGAAGCGCAGTCCGATGATTCTTCCGATCATCATGGAAGTGGAGTAAGTGAATGTTTGATTTTGAGCGGGCAACCGATTATATTCGCTCCCTGGAATTACCAGGGAGCGCTCTGAGTGAAGAAATTCAAAAAGATGCGCTGGCAGGAGACGTGCCGATTATTCGGCCGGAGACTGCCAGTTTTCTGCTGTTTTTAATTAGTTTGAAAAAGCCGCTTTCTATTCTTGAAGTTGGGACAGCAGTGGGCTATTCGGCGATTCGCATGAGCGAGGTGATGCCAGCTGGTGCAACGATTACAACGATTGAGAAATATCCGCCGCGAATTGAGGAGGCAAAAAGAAATTTTGCAAGAGCACCGCGAGGCTGCGATATCACGCTTCTTGAGGGAGATGCAGCTGATATATTAAAGACGCTGGACAAACCGTATGACCTGATTTTTATGGATGCGGCGAAGGGACAGTATATTCATTTCCTTCCGGACGTACTAAGACTTTTAGCTCCGGACGGACTTTTATTTTCAGATAATGTACTTCAGGACGGAGATGTTTTGGAGTCAAGATTCGCGGTGACGAGACGCAACCGCACGATTCACAGCAGAATGCGAGAATACCTGACGATGCTGACACATACGCCAGAGCTTACCACATCGGTTATTCCGATTGGAGACGGCGTCTCACTGACAATGAAGAAAAACACGGAGGAAATGTAATATGGCAGCGAGAAAAAAGCCAGAGCTTTTGATCCCGGCAAGCAGTCTTGACGTATTAAAGACTGCCGTTACCTATGGAGCAGATGCAGTGTATATCGGCGGTGAGGCATTTGGTCTTAGGGCAAAGGCAAAAAATTTCAGCAAAGAGGATATGGCAGAGGGAATCGTCTTTGCGCATGCACATGGTGTAAAGGTTTATGTGACAGCTAATATTTTAGCTCATAATGATGACCTTGACGGTGTGCGCACTTATTTTCGCGAATTAAAGACTATTGGACCAGATGCACTTATCATTTCTGATCCGGGCGTTTTTATGATTGCAAAGAGTGAGCTTCCAGAAATGGAGCTTCATATCAGTACCCAGGCTAACAATTGCAATTATGGAACATTTAATTTCTGGCATCAGCTTGGCGCAAAGCGTGTCGTTTCCGCAAGAGAGCTTTCACTTTATGAATTAAAGCAGATTCGTGCGCATATCTCAGACGATCTTGAGATCGAGACGTTTGTTCATGGCGCAATGTGTATTTCTTACTCAGGACGCTGTCTTTTAAGCAACTATATGGTAGGACGCGATGCCAATCAGGGTGCATGCACACATCCGTGCCGCTGGAAATATTCCATCGTAGAGGAGACACGTCCGGGTGAATATTATCCTGTTTACGAGAATGAGAGAGGAACATACATCTTTAATTCAAAGGATCTTTGCATGATCGAACACATTCCGGATTTGGCAGAAAGCGGTATCGACAGCTTAAAGGTAGAGGGACGCATGAAGACAGCTCTTTATGTGGCAACTGTAGCGCGCACTTATCGAAAAGCACTTGACGATTATTTTGAGGATCCGAAAAAATATGAAGCAAACATGGAATGGTACAAGGAAGAAATTGGAAAGTGCACATACCGTGAGTTCACAACAGGATTTTTCTATGGAAAGCCTTCTAGTGATGCGCAGATTTACAACAGCAATACCTATGTTAAGAATTACACATATCTGGGAACAGTAGAGTCTATTGACGAGAATGGACGAAGTGTATTTGAACAGAAGAATAAATTTACTGTTGGCGAGACGATTGAGCGCATGAAGCCAGACGGAACTAATGTTTCTCTTAAGGTAATCGGAATTTTTGATGAGGATGGAAATGCGCAGGAGAGCGCACCTCATCCAAAGCAGATGCTTCATGTTGTATTTGATGGCGAGACAGAGCCGCAGGATATTCTGCGAAGACAAGAGCCAGACGAAAAACAGTGATGGAAGGGCATAAAAATGGATATAACGAAAATACCGCAGTATGAGCTGCTTGAACATCATTATGTCAGGGAGCTTGAAAGTGAGGGATATCTGATGCGCCACAAAAAGACAGGCGCACGTGTCTTTATACTGGAAAATGATGACAACAATAAAGTATTTAACATTGCATTTAGAACTGTTCCGACAGATAGCACAGGTGTGGCTCATATTATTGAGCACACTGTGCTTTGCGGATCTGACCGCTACCCGGTCAAGGATCCGTTTGTTGAGCTGGCAAAGGGATCTTTAAATACATTTTTAAATGCAATGACATATTCAGATAAGACAATGTATCCTCTTGCAAGCACAAATGATAAGGATTTCTTTAATTTGATGTCTGTCTATATGGACGGTGTCTTTCATCCAAATATCACAAAAGAGAGAAAGATTTTCGAGCAGGAGGGCTGGCACTATGAGATGGACAGTCCGGATGGTGAGCTGACATACAACGGTGTTGTGTATAATGAGATGAAGGGCGCCTTCTCAAGTGCAGACGAGATTCTTGGCCGTCAGGTGAAGGCTGCACTTTATCCTGACACGACATATGCATATGAGTCAGGCGGAGATCCAGAATTTATCACAGATCTGACATATGAGTCATATCTGGAGTTTTATCATACTTATTATCATCCTTCAAACAGCTATATTTATTTGTATGGTGATCTTGATATGGAAAAAGCACTCAATTGGATGGATCATGAGTACTTAAGTCATTACGAGAAAAAAGAGATTGACTCAGCAGTTACACTTCAAAAGCCGTTCAACAAGATGAAGGAGATTTCGCTGTGTTATGCAGCTTCTGAGGATGACGATGAGGGTACTTATTTTACATGGTCAAAGGTTGTGTCAAATGCACTTGATCTTGAAAAGTATCTTGCATTTCAGGTTTTAGAGTATGTTCTTCTTGATGCACCTGGTGCGCCTCTTAAACAGGCACTTCTTGATGCTGGAATCGGTGTAGATATTTATGGAGGCTTCGAGGATGGTATTTTGCAGCCATCATTTGAGGTTACTACAAAAGGTGCCAGACAAGAGCAAAGAGAAGTCTTTGTGGAGACAATTGAGGCAACGTTAAGAAAGCTTGCAGAGGAAGGCTTACAGAAGCGTTCACTTCTTGCTGGTTTAAACAGCTTACAGTTTCGCTTAAAAGAAGGCGATTTTGGCCGTTGGCCGAAAGGTCTTATGTATGGACTGGATCTTTTTGACAGCTGGCTTTATGATGACAATGCTGCATTTTTGCTTTTAGAGACGCAGGATGCGATGGATGAACTCTACAAAAAGGCAGAGGGAAGCTATTTTGAGCAGCTGATAAAAGAGTGTCTGATTGACAATTCATTTGGTGTTGTGGCAATGGCTGTGCCAAAGGTTGGTCTTGATGCTGAAAATGAAGAAAAGACAGCAGAGAAGCTTCGTGTTTATAAAGATTCTCTCTCAAAAGAAGAGATTGAAGAAATTGTGCGTCACACAAAGGAGTTAAAGGAATATCAGGAAACTCCAAGCACGAAAGAAGAACTTGAGACTATTCCTATGCTGACACGCGCAGATATTAAGCGTGATGTGCTGCCGCTTTATAATGAAGAGCGAAGCATGGATGGAGTGAAGGTATTATTTCACGAGATGTCAACAAAAAAGATCGGCTATTTGGAGCTTGTATTTGATGCTGATTTTGCAGATCTTTCAGAGCTTCCATATCTGTCTTTATTAAAACAGATTTTAGGTGTTGTAGCAGCAGGAGAATACAGCTATACAGAGCTGATGGATGAGGTTAATATTCATACGGGTGGCATTGATCCGGGCTTTGTTGTGCTGCAGCCAGAGACAGGAAGACCAACTGTGCGTTTCTCCTTCCGCATAAAGGCATTTTATCATGAGCTTGAGACAGCAGTTAACCTTACAGCTAAGATGATGTATCAGTCTGATCTTGCAAATGAGAAGCGTCTGTTAGAGATAATCGGTGAGACGCGTTCACAGCTGTATGAGCGCCTAAAGAGTGCTGGACATAATACGTCAATCAAGAGGGCATCCTCCTATCACAGTGAGTCAGGCTACTTAAATGAGATTATGACGGGTATTTCGTTCTATGAATTTTTAAATGATTTGTATGATCACTTCGAAGAACGAAAGGGTATGATAATTGAGAAGCTGCGCGCTGTCAGCCATCAACTGTTTAATAAAAGAGCGCTTCTTGTCAGCTTTACCGCAGATAAGGAAGGCTATGATGTTTTAGAAAAGGCAATGGATACGCTTATCAGGCAGATGCCAGATGAGCCTTTTGTAAAGGCAGATTGGAATATGCCGCTTGAAAAGAAAAATGAGGGCATATGCTGTGCATCACAGATTCAATTTGTGGGAAGAACAGGCAATTATAAGGATGCCGGGCTGCCATTTAGAGGATCACTTCTTGTGCTGCAAAACATCTTAAATTATGATTATCTTTGGATACGTCTGCGCGTCAAGGGCGGTGCTTATGGCTGTATGTCCGGTTTTGGACGTGATGGTGACTGTTATATGGTATCTTATCTTGATCCTAAGCTTGCCGAAACAAATGAAGTATATGATAAGCTTCCAGAATATCTTGAGCAGTTTGATCAGGATGAGAGAAGTATGGACCGATATGTTATAGGTGCAATTAGTGAGATGGACATTCCGAAAAATCCAGCAGCGCTTGGTGTGCGTGGTCTTACTGCGTATTTAAGTGGAATCACAAGAGAGCAGCTTCAAAAGGAGCGAGATGAAGTGATTGATACAGATGCCAAGGAAATTCGTGCACTTGTGCCGTATGCGAAAGCGGTACTTTCTAATAATTGCCTTTGCGTAGTTGGAAATGAAAACAAGATAAAAGAAAACAGCTCACTTTTTACAACGGTACGATCATTGTAGTTTGCTACACTGGAAAGGAAATAAAATATGGAAAAACAGAAAAAATCAGGCTTTATTGCACTGGTCGGACGTCCAAACGTGGGAAAGTCCACGTTGATGAATCATCTGATTGGACAAAAGATTGCGATCACATCAAGAAAGCCTCAGACAACGAGAAATCAGATCCGCACCGTCTATACAGATGAGCGCGGTCAGGCCGTTTTTCTGGATACGCCGGGCATCCATAAGGCACAGAATCGTCTGGGCACATATATGGTAGAGGTTGCGCAGAAAACATTTTCACAGGCTGACATTGTCATGTGGCTTGTTGAGCCGACCACCTTTATCGGAAGAGGCGAACAGGAGATTGCAAAGAAGCTTCGCCAGCTCAAGTGTCCTGTCTTTTTGATCGTCAACAAGACTGATACAGTAAAGAAGGAAGCAGTGGCAGAGTGCATCAAGGCATACCGTCAAATTGCAGACTTTAATGAGGTGGTAGCCGTTTCTGCACTTAGAAGTGTCAATACAGATACACTGCTTGATACTGTATTTCGTTATCTGCCGTATGGCCCAATGTATTATGATGAGGATACTGTCACTGATCAGCCAATGCGTCAGATTGCAGCAGAGATGATTCGAGAGAAGGCACTTAGACGTCTTCAGGAAGAAATTCCGCACGGCATTGCAGTTACAATCGAGCAGATGAAAGAGCGCCCGGATGGCTCTGTGATGGATATCGAAGCATCCATTATATGTGAGCGTGAGTCTCATAAGGGAATCATTATCGGCAAAGGCGGCTCGATGCTAAAAGCAATCGGAAGTGATGCACGTCGTGACATCGAAGATATGCTTGAGATGAAGGTTAATTTAAAGCTGTTTGTCAAGGTGCGTAAGGACTGGCGCGACAGCGACCTTTACATGAAGAACTTTGGATATCACGAGGACGAGAAGTAAGCTTATAGAAAGGAAAACAAATGGATACCGTAACAGTGAACGGAATGGTTCTGTCTGCCATGCCAATAGGTGAATATGACAGGCGAATTGTGCTTTTGACAACAGATCTTGGGCGAATCAGCGCATTTGTGCGTGGGGCAAGACGGCCAAACAGTTCGCTGTTAGCTGCGGCACGTCCGTTTTCCATGGGTATATTTACACTGCATGCCGGACGAGATTCGTACACAGTGCAGGCTGCTTCAATAAAAGAGTATTTTGAGGCAGTCAGCTCTGACGTGACTAAGATGGCATATGGCTGCTATTTCCTTGAGGCAGCAGGTTTTGCCTCAGAGGAAAATGATGATGGAAGAGAATTGCTGAATCTTCTTTATTTCTCATTAAAGGCATTGGAGAATCAGGCTATTCCAGATGAGCTTGTGCGTCTTGTTTATGAGCTTCGTCTGTTTTTAGTGATGGGTGTTTATCCGCAGGTATTTGAGTGCAGTGTATGTAAAAGCAAGCTCACAAAAGGCTGGCTGTCTGTCGAGCGGGGAAATTGTGTCTGTGAAGAATGTGCAAAAAGAAAAAATGAGGCACATACATCGGCGCGTCTTTATCTGGATGAATCAGCTATGTATACGCTTCAGTATATTCTGACGGCTCCAATCGGCAGACTTTACACATTCTGTCTTGAAGAGCCAGTTAAGCGTACACTTTATGATCTGACAGTGAAATGGCGCAGACGATACTTTTCAAGAGAGTTTAAATCATTGCAGGTCCTTGAGGAGATGGTGCATTTTATGGGCACTTTGTAAGCCATTTTGCCTGCTTTTTATGTGATTAGAGCAGATTGCTGACACATTTGTAAAGAAATGTTAAAGAAATAGGAAGATTTTATACTTGAAATATTCGCCAAGATACCATAGAATGTATAAAAGATAAGTCTCTGCCGAAAAGAGGCAGTAATGAGAGGAAAGAAAAGTATGAGAAACAGGATGATACGGATAAAAATAGCCAGTCTTATGGCAGGGCTTGTGGCGGCGGTCAGTTTAGAAGGCTGTGGATTGTTTACGAAGTCATATGACTTCACAGAAGCCGAAAACAGCATTTACGTGGAAGACAATGCTACAATCCGTGCTGCCATGATTTCTGACTTTGATAAGGATTACTACAGTATCGACGAGCTTGCAGGTGTGGCACAGCAGGAGGCGCTGTCTTTCAACAAAAATGTGTATGACTGCTCCTATTATAGCTATGATCAGATGACAAAGGAAGAAAAAGAAAGTATTCTTCTTCCAGTGTGCTACGAAAAGGCAGTAGTGAAGGACAAAAAAGCAAGCGTCGTATTTACGTATGCAAATGGTGATACCTATACAGGCTTTAATTCTGCTGAGATTCAAAATGCCGGTGGAAGCAAGCTTTACACATCACAGCTTGGCAGCAGTACCATGGCACTTAGCGGCGATTTTGTCACAAGCGATGGTCAAAAGCATATCAGCAGTGAAGATTTGATGAAAAAGACAGATTATTGTCTTGTGTACGCAGATTACCCTGTAACTGTATTTGGTGAGCATGATATTGCATATGTTTCCCCAAATGTTACAGTTCTGGCATCAAACTGTGCCCAGATCACTGGCAATGACGGTGGGTATATCATTTTCAAGTAGTCACAGTGAGCAAAGCGCAATCTTTCGTTTTGCGAACAGTAACTTTATAAAACATTTTTGGAGGAAGAACGATTATGGAAAAGACATTAGAGAAAATTGTAGCTCTTGCAAAGTCCAGAGGCTTTGTATATCCAGGATCTGAGATTTACGGCGGTCTGGCAAATACATGGGATTATGGTAATCTCGGTGTTGAACTTAAGAATAATGTAAAAAAGGCATGGTGGCAGAAGTTTGTTACTGGCAATCCTTATAATGTAGGTGTAGACTGTGCAATCCTGATGAACCCACAGACATGGGTAGCTTCAGGCCATCTGGGCGGTTTCTCTGATCCGTTAATGGACTGTAAGTGCTGCCATGAGCGTTTCCGTGCTGATAAGCTGATTGAGGATTACTATGCTGAGCAGGGACAGGAGCCGGAAAAGCCAATCGACGGCTGGACAACACAGGAGATGAAGGAGTTCATCGATGAGAAGAATATTTGCTGTCCGACATGCGGAAAGCATGATTTCACTGATATTCGTCAGTTTAATTTGATGTTTAAGACATTCCAGGGTGTTACTGAGGATGCAAAGAATACCGTATATCTTCGTCCGGAGACTGCACAAGGTATCTTCGTAAACTTCAAAAATGTACAGAGAACATCACGTAAGAAGCTTCCATTTGGTATTGGCCAGATCGGAAAGTCCTTCCGTAACGAGATTACACCAGGAAACTTTACATTCCGTACAAGAGAGTTCGAGCAGATGGAGTTAGAGTTCTTCTGTGAGCCAGGTACTGATCTTGAGTGGTTCCAGTATTGGCGCCAGTACTGCATCGACTGGTTAAAGAGCCTTGGCATCAAGGAAGACGAGATGCGTGCAAGAGATCATTCTCCTGAGGAGCTGTGCTTCTATTCTAAGGGAACAACTGATATCGAGTTCTTATTCCCGTTTGGATGGGGTGAGCTTTGGGGTATCGCAGACCGTACCGATTACGATTTAACTCAGCATCAGAACACATCTGGTGAGGATATGACCTACTTTGATGATGAGAAGAAGGAGCGTTACATTCCATATGTTATCGAGCCATCTCTTGGAGCTGACCGTGTAACACTGGCATTCCTTTGTGCAGCATATGACGAGGAAGAGTTAGAGGGCGGCGATGTTCGTACTGTTCTTCATTTCCATCCGGCACTGGCACCAGTAAAGATCGGTGTGCTTCCGCTTTCTAAGAAGCTCAATGATGGTGCTATGAAGGTATATGAGCAGCTTATCAAAAAGTACAACTGTGAGTTTGATGACCGCGGTGCAATTGGAAAGCGTTACAGAAGACAGGATGAGATCGGAACACCGTTCTGCATCACCTATGACTTTGATTCTGAGACTGATGGCTGCGTAACTGTTCGTGATCGTGATACCATGAAGCAGGAGCGTGTTGCTATTGCAGATCTTAAGGCATATTTCGAAGAAAAGTTTGATTTCTAAATAGTTTTGCAACTAAACCCAAAGGCGGGTATCCGGAGAAATCCGGCTTGTCTTTGGGCTTTTTTTATATGTGCAATATGAACGGAAGAGAAAGAAAAAAATCGGAACTTTGCCACTTTACCATAGCGCATTGTATAAATACACAAAAACACGCTAAAAAATTTATTTTATTTTTAAAAAACACATATTGACGTAATTTAATTCATGTAGTACCATATACATGTCGGTTTTCAAAGCCGGTAACAAAAATCCACCCGATCGACATCAGTGCATTTGACATCTCTAGGTTTCGGGTGGGCAGGTAGAGTAGAGTGAAAATCAGCATTCACTCCGATGTCCGAAAAATAGAGTTGGATATTGTAAGAGGTCGCTCCAGAGCGGCAGATTGAGAGGTCATAATGTCTTACGTAGATGAAGTGCTGCAGAAGGTTGCAGAGAAGAATCCAGGCGAGAAAGAGTTTCAGCAGGCAGTTAAGGAAGTTCTTGATTCCCTTCGTCCGGTAATTGAGGCAAATGAGGAGCAGTACCGCAAAGATGCTTTGCTTGAAAGAATGACAGAGCCAGAGCGTATTATTACATTCCGTGTACCGTGGGTAGATGACAACGGACAGGCTCATGTAAATAGAGGTTTCCGTGTACAGTTTAACAGTGCAATCGGACCGTACAAGGGTGGACTTCGTCTTCACCCATCTGTAAATCTTGGTATTATCAAGTTCCTTGGTTTTGAGCAGACCTTTAAGAACTCACTGACAGGACTTCCAATCGGAGGTGGCAAGGGTGGTTCTGATTTTGACCCGAAGGGCAAGTCAGACCGTGAAATTATGAAATTCTGCCAGAGCTTTATGACAGAGCTGTATCGTCACATTGGCGCAGATACAGATGTACCGGCTGGTGACATTGGTGTAGGCGGAAGAGAGATTGGCTATCTGTATGGACAGTATAAGAGACTGACTGGTCTGTACGAGGGTGTTTTAACTGGTAAGGGTCTGACATACGGTGGTTCTCTTGCAAGAACAGAGGCTACTGGTTATGGTCTTGTATATATGGTTCGCGAGATGCTGTTAAATGCAGGCATGACCATGGAAGGAAAGACAGTTGCTGTTTCCGGTTCAGGAAATGTTGCAATTTACACAACTGAGAAGGCTCAGCAGTATGGCATGAAGGTTGTTACATTAAGTGATTCTAACGGTTGGATTTATGATCCAAACGGCATTGATCTTGACCTTGTAAAGCAGATCAAGGAAGTTCGCCGCGGAAGAATCAAAGAGTACGCAGAAGCAAAGCCGGGTGTTGAGTATCATGAAGGCAAGGGTGTATGGAGCGTTAAGTGTGATATCGCACTTCCATGCGCAACTCAGAATGAGTTAGACCTTGAGGATGCAAAGCAGTTAAAGGCAAATGGATGCTTCCTTGTAGCAGAGGGTGCAAACATGCCATCCACCAGAGAGGCAACAGACTTCTTCTTAGAGAGTGGAATGATGTTCATGCCAGGAAAGGCTGCAAACGCAGGCGGTGTTGCAACATCTGCACTTGAAATGAGCCAGAATAGCGAGAGACTTTCCTGGACATTCGAGGAAGTAGACGAGAAGCTGCACAATATCATGATCAATATCTTCAAGAAGGTAGACGAAGCAGCAAAGAAATACGGCTACGAAGGAAACTATGTAATGGGTGCAAACATCGCAGGTTTCGAGAAGGTCGTAGAAGCTATGAACGCACAGGGTATTGTATAATCCTCTCAACATAATAAATATATTAATAAGAGCCGGGCAGTGCTG
>OGRB01000157.1_pt1 | contig 73878 bp, 57 predicted proteins | sample 1553371 | NCBI WGS metagenome assembly OGRB01 (sample SAMEA2580027, study PRJEB22360) | human gut metagenome | reverse complement strand
CATAGCAACGGAGCAATTCGTGGATATCAGTTGGGGGCAAAATACCTTTTGACCCCAACATCATTTAATTTTTACAAAATAAAAACCTTAGGCAGATATAGTAAATTTACTAATCTGCTTAAGGTTTTTTTACATTTCATTTAGTTCCTCTAAAAATCTGCTTGGAAACTTTTCCTTTCCAGAGGCTTCACCGACACAGTACAAATGAAGATGTTCCTTTGCTCGTGTAATGCCAACATAAAAAAGTCGGCGCTCCTCCTCAAGATCGGCATCAACGGCAGCACGAGCGTGAGGAATATTGTCTTCATTTATATCAGGAATGAAAACAATCGGATACTCTAATCCCTTTGCACAGTGAAGTGTGCAAAGACAGACACCGCTTTCATTATTTGCATCCTTTGAAGCAGGGCTTTTAGCCTGCTTTTGCAGTTCCTCTGTATAAGTGTCAATATAAGTAAACCACTCGGCAAAGGTACGGCATGACTGGCTGCTTTCGTGAACGGCATTTAGCACATCAAGAAGTTCCTGTTCATTAATGTGATGCTCCTTAGCATAGTCTTTTAGATAATCCTGATACTTCATTGCATTGGACAGATAGTGGATTGCAGCATAGGGCGACATGCGTTTCATGATCGAAAGATCATATTCAAGACGGTCAAGGCGCTCAAGCATCCAGTCCTTATCCTGATAATATGCTTTTAATTGTGCTACGCTGATATCAGATGTAAAAGGCGCAAGAGCCTCACGCTTAATATATCGGTTAGGGCGATTCATGATGCGAAGCCAGTTCGCCCTTGTGTTTCCAGTACCAGAGACAAGGCGAAGATACGCAATTATATCAAGTGAAATCCAATGGGCAAAAAGATTCGGTATGGCATCCTTCATGTGAAATGGTATTCCGCCTTTCATAAGCGCATCCATAACAAAGCGGATTCCAAGATTAGTACGAAATAAAATTGCCATTTGCTCATAAGCATAGCCTTGTGCATGATAATCGCGAAGCTGAGCCGTCAGATATTTGTTTTGTTCAGCAGGATCACGGCATGGCTTTAACAGGACAGGGAAGGCTGCCTGATGAGAAGCACGGATTTTCTTTGGAAAACGAGCCGTGTTATGCACGATTAAATGATTGGCAGCTGCCACAATGTAGGCATCTGAGCGATAATTTACATCAAGCAGGATGCGGATGGCATTTGGATAATCCTTCTCAAAACCAAGCATGATCTCAGGCCTTGCACCGCGAAAGCGATAAATCGACTGATCATCATCGCCAACGATAAAAAGATTATTTTTCGGTGCAGAGAGCAATTGAATTGTTTTATACTGCACAAGATTTATATCCTGAAACTCATCAATTAGAATGTACGAAAAGCGCTGGCGCCAGGCATCTAAAATATCACGCCGTTTAGATAAAAGGTCATAGGTCATTGTCAAAATATCATCAAAATCGACTTTGTTAGCCTGACGAAGCTTTTTTTCATAAAGGCGGTAAACACGGCGAAACACATTTTCAGGGCAGCTTTTTGCATAGTAATAGTCAAGTGACAGACAGTTGCTTTTGACAGCAGAGATCTCTCCGAGCAGGTTAGAGGCAAGCTCATTAAAATCAGGTGCGTCCATATCAAGTTCATCGATGATACTCTCAATCATTTTATACTGTTCCTTTTGCGTCAAAATGTTGGAGGCATCATATTGGTAAGCATGCTTTAAAATGCGGTAGAAAACAGAGTGAAAAGTGCCAAAAGTAACGCCCGTGGAGCGTGCTGCATCCAAACGGGCGTTTCTCTTCTGGTAAAGGGTAAAAAAACGGCTCTGCATTTCTTGTGCCGCAGCTCTTGTAAAAGTGATAACAAGAATACGGGATCCCGGAATATGATAGCGCTCAAGGAGCGTCACAATCCTGTTTGTGATCACAGTTGTCTTGCCGGAGCCAGGTCCTGCAAGAACAAGAGCGGGGCCATCTTTATGCGCGATGGCCTGCGTCTGGGTATCAGAAAAAGCCATGAAAAACCTCTTTTAAAAAAATTAATGCCTACGAATTGCTCCGTTACTTTGTAACTCTAGCAATTCTAAAAACATTCGGATTCGCTGATTTTCTTCGAAAATCGCTGCATCCTCATGTTTTTGCGGGTCTCAAGCTCAAAATCTTCATCGTGCAAGCACGATCAGCTTTTGAGTTTGGACCCTTGGCATCATATTTACACGTTGAAACGGAACAAAATGACATCGCCATCCTGAACCACATAGTCCTTTCCTTCAAGACGAACAAGACCTTTTTCTCTTGCGGTTACGTAGGACTGGCAGTCCATAAGATCCTGATAGCTTACAACCTCTGCGCGGATGAAGCCTCTCTCAAAATCAGAGTGAATCTTTCCGGCAGCCTGTGGTGCCTTAGTTCCCTTTGTGATGGTCCAAGCTCTTGTCTCATCAGCACCAGATGTCAGATAGCTGATCAGACCAAGCAGAGAATAGCTTGCAGAAATCAGCTTGTCAAGACCAGATTTTTCAAGACCAAGATCCTCTAAGAACATCTTCTTTTCATCATCGTCAAGCTCAGAAATTTCAGCTTCGATCTCAGCACAGATAACAAATACCTCACTGCCTTCCTTAGCAGCAAACTCGCGTACAGCTGTAACGTGAGGATTGGAAGCACCGTCGTCAGCCAAATCACTTTCAGATACATTTGCAGCATAGATAACAGGCTTGCTTGTTAAAAGATTTAAGCTTGCGATAAAAGCAGCCTCATCCTCATCATCAGGCTCAACAGTCTTAGCCTGACGGCCCTCTGTTAAAGCATCCATCAGCTTCTTTAAGGTAACAAGCTCCTTTGCAAGACTCTTATCATTCATAGCACTTCTTGTTGTCTTTGCAATACGGCGCTCAAGAACTTCCTGATCAGCAAAAATCAGCTCAAGCTCGATAGTTTCAATATCATCAACTGGATCAATATGACCATTTACATGGATGATATTAGAGTTTTCAAAGCAGCGTACAACATGTACAATTGCGTCAACCTCACGGATATTTGCAAGGAACTGGTTTCCAAGACCCTCACCCTTAGATGCGCCCTTTACAAGACCGGCGATATCAACAAACTCAACAACTGCCGGTGTAACCTTTGCGGAGTGATACAACTCACCTAAATTTTTAATACGCTCATCCGGAACTGGAACAATACCAACATTTGGGTCAATGGTACAGAACGGATAGTTTGCAGATTCCGCACCTGCCTTTGTCAAAGAGTTAAATAAAGTACTCTTGCCGACATTCGGCAAGCCTACGATTCCTAATTTCATAGTAAAAATCCTTCCTGTCTGGTCATGTAGTACATGTGACCAGTAACATTTTTAATTCTAGCATATAAAAAAAAGAAATACAACCGTTTCTGTCGGAAGAAATTCTGAAAAAAGTATTGTCATTTTTAATAAACTAATATAAAATAGATTTCATAATCAGAGATAGCATTTTGCCGTTTTTGATAAATAATATAGCAGAAATGACGGGAAGAAAAAATGGTTCTTATGACGAAAGACAGGAGCCGTGTTTTTTGCCGTGCTTTTTTAACAAATACAGTTAGTGACCATGCACAAAAAAGTGAGTGGTTAATTTTAATACACAGCGAAAGAAAAAAGGAGTAACATGGAATTTGTTCATAAATCAATATTGCTGGATGAGGTGATAGAAAACCTAAACATCCGCGAGGATGGATGTTATGTAGATGGAACGCTCGGAGGTGCCGGCCATTCCTATCAGATCTGTACGCATCTGGGAGAGAAAGGAAGACTTGTCGGAATAGATCAGGATGCGGATGCTATACAGGCAGCGACAAAGCGTCTTGAACCATATAAGGACAAGGTAAGCATCGTAAGAAGCAACTATGTAAATTTTGACAATGTTTTAGATGAGCTTGGAATTGATAAGGTAAACGGAATACTCCTTGATCTTGGAGTTTCTTCTTATCAGCTTGATGAGGCTTCACGTGGCTTTACATACCGCGAGGACGTGCCGCTTGATATGCGTATGGATCAGAGAAATCCAAAGACAGCGGCTGATATTGTCAATGAGTACAGCGAGATGGAGCTGTATCGCATGATACGCGATTACGGAGAAGACCGCTTCGCAAAAAATATTGCAAAGCACATTGTTCGCGCACGCGCAAAAAAGCCAATTGAGACTACTGGTGAGCTGTGTGAGATAATTAAGGCAGCAATTCCGGCTAAAATGCGTTCCGGCACAGGTCATCCGGCAAAGCAGACATTTCAGGCGCTTCGAATTGAATTAAATCATGAGCTTGATGTGCTGACACAATCAATTGACGGTATGATTGACCGTTTAGCACCGGGTGGACGTCTTTGTATTATTACATTCCACTCGCTAGAAGATCGAATTGTAAAAACGAGATTTCGCACGAATGAAAATCCGTGTATCTGTCCGCCGGGCTTTCCTGTCTGTGTGTGCGGACGCATTTCAAAGGGAAAGGTGATTACAAGAAAACCAATTCTTCCTTCAGAACAGGAGATGGAGGAAAATAGCCGTTCAAAGAGCGCGAAGCTTCGCGTTTTCGAAAAGGCATAAAAAAGGTAGAAAGGACTGGAGTCATGCAGGAATGGGAACCGAAAAATGGATACCGCGAGCAGGAAGCCGCAGGCGGAACCTATGCGCCAAAAAAAGTGCCAGAGCTTGAAAGACAGCGCCAGGCACGTATTAAAAGACTCCAGGAACTGGAGCGTCAGCAGATAGAACTGCATAAACAGCGAATTATAAATGGCACACTGAGCAGGCGTTATAATGCAAGAGCATATGATGGACTGACTGCCATAGTCGCTTTTTTGACGGCAGTATTGCTGCTTTGGTCAGCAATAGGTTATGTGGGGAGGAATGCACAATTAAATGCAAGTAATAAAAAGGTGGCATCGCTCAAGGAGACTTATCAAGAGCTGCAGACGGATAATGATAACCGTGAGGCACTTTTATATGCTTCTGTCGATGCAAAACAGATTTACCAGATCGCGACACAGAGGCTTGGCATGAGTTACCCTGAAAAGCATCAGGTAATCACCTATCATAAAACAGAGAGTGGGTACGTTGCACAATATGAAGACATTCCGCAGTGATGAGAATCAAATAAAAAATAAGACAAAGACAACGCAGTCAGCCGATAAAAAACGTAATGTAAAGAAAAAAAAACCTGCAAAAAAGATTTACAGAACTAATGCAAAGAAGGATACGGGCAAGCTTGCAAACCGTATAAACAGCAGAATGAGACTTGTAGCAGGTTTAGTTGCATTTTGTATGGCTGCTCTTGTCGTTTACATTGGTATACGCGCGGCACTTACAAATGAAGTGTATGAGCGAAAGGCACTCAGCCAGATGAATTACAGCAGCTCAACTTTAGTTGCAAAGTCTGGCGAAATTTATGACACAAATATGACGCCGATTGCAGTCAGCAACCGTGTTTATATTTTGATTATTGATCCAAAAGTAATCATGGAAACAGAGGCAATTGATGGGCGAAAGGGAACGCTTGAAACAACTGTTAAGGCGATTGCGCAGTGTTTTGACTTAGATGAAGCTGCGCTTACAAATACAATTACTCAGTCAGCCGATAAAAATTATATTCGTTATGTGCCAGAAGGCTGGACAAGCAAAAAGTATCTTGTTACGGAAAGCCAAAAGGAAGCATTCGATGCGCTTGAAAAAAAGGTAAATAGCACAGAAAAAAAGAAAGAAACCAAAACAACACAAGCCCAAAGTATGCAGGAAACAGAAGGCACCTCATCTGCAGATGAGGAGTTTGAAAGCCAGGAGGGTGCTAAGATTGTAGGTGTTTGGTTTGAGACAGAATACCAGCGCTATTATCCATATGGCAATTTAGCAAGTAAGGTCATAGGCTTTACGACAAAGGACAGCTCTGAGGGTATTTGGGGACTAGAGCGCTACTACAATGAAGAACTTCGTGGAACAAATGGCCGAAGCTACAGCTATATTGACAGCAGCAAAAATCTGATTCGCGATGTGATTGAGCCAACTGATGGCTACTCACTTGTCTCAACGATTGATATGAACCTGACAAAGATACTCAGTGATACAGCCTCAGAGTGGTTTTATGAGACTGATGAAAACGGAGAAAGGGTTCGTACGGCAAAAAGCTACAGTATTCTTGCAATGGATCCGAATACAGGTGCTATAAAAGCAATGGTTACGGACACTGATTATGATCTGAATAATCCAAATGATCTTTCATCATTCTATACTGATGAAGAACTGGCTACATTTGCAGATAATGAAGTAAAATCAGAAGAGTATGAAAAGTATCTGGAAAAGGAGCAGGAAAAGTTAAAGGAACAGGCCGAAGCCTCAAAGGAGAAGGCTGATGACGATTCTTCTAATACACAGGATATAATAGAGATTGCAACGGCATCTCCGTATGCAGCATATTTGAATGCAAAGGGAGAGTGGGATCATAGCGCTTATCCGACAACAACAGATGTACAAAATGAGATTTGGCGAAACGGTATCATAAGTAACTCCTTTGAGCCAGGTTCTACTGGGAAGGTTCTTACATATGCAGCAGCGATTGAGGAAGGACTGATTACAGAAGATACGCAGTTTGATGACAGTGAGGGTTATTTAAACATTGGACGAACAATGGTAAAATGCCATAACTATGCGCTTGGCGGCTGTGGCATTATTGATGCAAAAGACGCTGTTGCGCAGTCTTGTAACGTAGCCTTTATGGAAATTGGAAAACTTCTTGGACCAGAGCTTTTTGTTAAGTATCAGCAGCTTCATAATTTTGGTCAGAAAACAGGAATAGATCTTCCAGGTGAGGCTAGCTGTGAAGGACTTTTGTATACAGCAGATCAGCTAGGAGAGATCGAGCTTGCGACAAGCGCATTTGGTCAGTGCTACAACGTTACCATGATTCAGATGGCAGCATCATTTTGCGCTGACATAAATGGCGGTTATTACTACAAGCCATACACCGTTGAGAGCATTCTTGATCAGGACGGCAATGTAGTAGAGTCTGTTAAACCAACACTTGTGCGCCAAATTATAAGTGAGGAGACAAGTGCAACAGTGCGCCGTGCACTTGAGTATGCTGTTACAAATGGAACTGTTTATGGTGTGCAGGTTGCGGACAGAGAAAATGGTGTCAAGATGGATGGCTATGATTTTGGCGGAAAGACAGGAACTGCTCAGAAGCTTCCGCGTTCAGAAGATAAATATATCATTTCCCTGATTTCAGCAGCACCTATTAGTTCACCGCAGCTTGTGCTTTATGTTGTAGTTGATGAGTACGAAGGAAACGACGAAGACGGAAGTGCACCTGTACAGTATTTATCAGGACGTTTGTGGTACGCAATCAAGGATTACATTGGACTTTATTCTGAGTTAGATGCAGATGTAAACGATTATGATTGGCAGAGTGCTTCTCCATCAGATGACAGTATGTCAGGAGAGTCACTCTTTACAGATTCAGAAGGAGATGATGCAGCTCTTCCAGTGCCTCCGGCAGTGGTTGCTAAAGAGCAAACAGATGCAGCAGCAGAAAATCCAGATGAAAATATCATTGATCCTGAGGCAGCAATTGCAGATCCGGCAGACGCAAACGCAGCACCAGATTCAAACGATGTCATAGATCTTCCGGCTCAGCCAGATGTACAGCCAGCGGCAGATGCAAATGCACAGTAAAAAAATAAAAAGAATCTTGAAATTTACAAAAGAATTTCAGGATTCTTTTTTTTATCGTCTGCCGCATATAGATAAATTAAGAAAACAGCAAAAACAAAGTAAAGGTAAGTCGGTGAAAATGGTCACGCAAGTTTTGAAAAAAGAGGCAGGAAACATGCTGCCGCGCCCGGTACGCACAATGCATAGAAGGGGAATACTTAGAATTGCATTGGTGCTTGTTACAGCATTGATCTTATTATGTGTGCGCCTAGGCGATTTAATGCTTGCAAAGTCAGAGCATTATAAAGAACTCGCATATGATCTTCATACAAGAGAGCGACAGCTAAAGGCAATGCGCGGTGAGATACAGGATAGAAATGGTAAGGTGCTTGCAGCAAACCGCACAGTCTGTACAATTTCTGTGATTCACAGTCAGATTAAGGATGCTGATGAAGTTGTGTCGGCGCTGTCAGAAACATTAAAAATGCAGCCAAAAGACGTGCAAAAAAAGGTAGAAAAAATCACGGCAAGAGAAATTATAAAGACAAATGTAGAAAAGAAAGTCGGCGATGCTATAAGAGAGATGGATCTTGCCGGTGTGAAGGTGGACGAAGATTATAAGCGTTACTATCCGTTTGGAAGTTTAGCTTCCAAGGTACTTGGCTTTACAGGCGCCGATAATCAGGGTATTATCGGTCTGGAAGTATCATATGATGAGGTGCTTAAAGGAATTGGAGGCAGCATTTTGACATATACTGATGCAGCGGGAATTGAATTAAAAAATACAGCTGAGCAGCGTGTTGAGCCAATTGCCGGAAATACACTTCGTCTGACAATGGATTGGAATATCCAAAGTTTTGTCACTCAGGTATGCTTGGAGCTGATGGAAGAAAAGCAGGCAAATGAGGTTTCCTGCATAGTCATGAATCCACAGAATGGTGAGATTTATGCTATGGCAAATGTTCCAGAATTTGATTTGAATCGTCCGTTTGAGCTTCCAGAGGGTACTACATGTGAGAGTGAAGAAATGAGACAGGATTTATTAAATAAGATGTGGAGAAATGCCAATGTAAGCGATACATATGAGCCAGGTTCAACATTTAAGACTGTCACGGCAGCGGCAGCACTAGAAGCTGGTGTTGTAACTTTTAATGATACATTTTCATGTCCTGGATTTTATATTGTGGAGGACAGACGTATTCGATGTCATAAGGTGAGTGGTCATGGCAGTGAAACATTTTTGCAGGGAATTCAAAATTCCTGCAATCCTGTCTTTATTCAGGTCGGTCTTCGCTTAGGTGCAGAGCGTTTTTACTCATATTTTGAACAGTTCGAGCTTCTTGAAAAAACAGGGATTGATTTGCCCGGAGAAGCACGCACAATTATGCACGACCCTAAAAAAATCGGTGAGGTAGAGCTTGCGACCATTTCGTTTGGACAGTCATTTCAGCTGACCACACTTCGCCTTCTTACGACTATAAGTTCATTTGTAAATGGCGGTCACACTGTTGTGCCGCATTTTGGAATGGCAATCAGTTCATTTGACGGCACAAGCACACAAAAAATTGCTTATCCGCAGGGTACACATGTACTTGATGAAGCAGTCAGTGCACAGATGCGTGAATGTCTAGAGAGTGTTGTGGCAGAGGGCGGCGGAAATAAGGCATACATAGAAGGTTATCGCATAGGAGGAAAGACGGCGACATCAGAAAAGCTTCCGCGCGGAACTGGAAAATATATTAGCTCCTTTGTAGGCTTTGCCCCGGCAGATGAGCCGCAGGTTATTATTATCATGACAGTCGATGAACCACAGGGTATTTATTATGGAGGCACAATTGTAGCGCCAAAGGTGAAAAAGATTTTTGAAAACATATTGCCATACCTTAATTTATAGTGATATACTCACCGTGAGTAAAGATTTCCTATGGTGAAGCAATTTACGAAAAGCGGTTCTACGATTGCTGTCTGAAAGGCAATTCATCTTACCGCTAGGCACTGTGGGACAGAAAGGTGAAAACATTATGAAAAATAAGGTATTAGTTGCAGGATGCGGAATCAGCGGTATCGGTGCAGCACGTATGCTGCTTGCTGCCGGAAAGTCTGTTATTTTGTATGATGGAAATGATAAAAAGAATAAGGAGGAAATCCGTGCACAGGTAGCAGATAACTCATCAGATGAGACACTTTCCATTGTGCTTGGTACGCTCTCGCAGGATGTTATAGATCAGTCTGAGTATTGTGTTATCAGTCCTGGTATTCCAACGGATCTTGCTTTTGTAGAGGAGTTAAAGAAAAATGGTGTGCCGATTTGGAGTGAGATCGAGCTTGCATACCATTATGCAAAGGGTCAGGTTATTGGTATCACCGGAACAAATGGAAAGACAACGACGACAGCGCTGACAGGTGAGATCATGGCAGCACATTTTGGCAAAGACAAGACGTTTGTTGTCGGAAATATCGGAACTGCCTATACAGGTAAGGCACTTGAGACAAAAGAAGACAGTGTGACAGTAGCAGAAATCAGCAGCTTCCAGTTAGAGACTGCACTGACATTTCGTCCGCATGTGAGTGCAATTTTAAATATCACGCCAGACCATTTAAATCGCCATAAAACTATGGAGTGCTACATTGCAGTCAAGGAATCCATCACAAAGAATCAGACAAAGGATGATTTTTGCGTGTTAAATTATGATGACGAAGTGCTGCGCTCTTTCGCACAGTCATGCCCGGCAACAGTTATATTTTTCTCAAGCCGTCACAGCTTAGATGAAGGCTTTTGCATGGATGGCAGCCGTTTAGTATATCGTCATGATGGAAAAGAAGAGGTTATTGGCACAACAGATCAATTTAACCTTGTTGGTCAGTGCAATTATGAAAACATCATGGCAGCTGCTGCAATCGGCACAGCAATGGGTGTTCCAATGGAAACAATTCGCCAGACAGCTTATAATTTTAAGGCAGTGGAGCATAGAATCGAGTATACAGCAACAAAAAAGCAGGTTCGCTATTACAATGATTCAAAGGGAACAAATCCGGATGCTGCAATTCAGGGTATTCGTGCAATGACAACGCCGACATGCTTAATTGGCGGCGGCTACGATAAAGGCTCAACTTATGATGAATGGATTGAAGCATTTGGCAGCACAATCAAATATCTTGTGTTGATTGGACAGACATCTAAGGCAATTGCCGATTGCTGTGAAAAGCATGGCTTTACTAATTATGAGTTTGCCACATCAATGGAAGAAGCTGTTGAAAAATGTGCATCACATGCAAAGCCTGGTGAGGCTGTATTGTTATCACCGGCATGTGCAAGCTGGGGCATGTTTGACAATTATGAGCAAAGAGGACGCATTTTCAAGGAGCTTGTCAGAAAACTTCCAGATTAAGAATAAGACGATTGCTAAGAACAAAAAAGTAAAATAGCAGGAAAATAAAGGAGTGTAGAATGACAAAACTGCATTCTGTACATCCGAAAAAGGGCAGAGGTCATTTTGATCTCTGCCTGCTTGTTATACTGATAATTTTATTATCATGCGGCCTGATTATTTTATACAGCGCAACGAGATACACCGATGCAAAAGAACATCCAGGCCAGCCTTTTTATACGATCACAAGGCAGGTGATTTTTTTGGCTGCGGCTTTCGTTTCAATGCTTTTTATGTCAAAGACAGATTATCACAAGCTGTTAAAGCTGGCGCTGCCGGGATTTTTATTAAGCATTGCACTTGGCATTCTGGTACTGTTTTTTGGAAAAGAAGTAAACGGTCAAAAACGCTGGTTTGCAGTAGGACCGATCTCCTTTCAGCCGGCAGAGTTTGCAAAGCTTATGCTGATTTTCATGCTGAGCTCATTTTTTCATAAAAGCTATCGAAAATCAGCAAGCTGGAGTCTTATTATCAAGGCTGTTGGAATCACGCTTCCTATTTTTTTGCCGGTTGTGTCGGCAAACCTTAGCTCTGGGTTAATTATTGCCGGAATCGCCTTTGTGATGACTTATGTAGCGTCCGAACACAGACCATTTTTTTTGATAAGCACAGCGGCTGCCATTTTTACATGTGTGTTTGCTTTTCAATCAGGACTTCTTACAGCCATTCTTGACGAATATCAGATGAACCGCATTTATGCCTGGATTGATCCGGAAGAATTTCCTCTAAGCAATGGTTTTCAGGTTTTACAGGGGCTGTATGCGATTGGCGCCGGCGGACTTTTTGGAACAGGACTTGGAAATAGTCTGCAAAAGCTTGGATTTTTGCCAGAATCGCAAAATGATATGATTTTTTCTATTATATGTGAAGAACTTGGTCTGTTTGGTGCAGTTTTAATAATATTTCTTTTCCTTTTATTATTGTGGCGAATGATGGAGATTGCGCAGAATGCACCAGATGATGAAGGTATGTTTCTTGTCAGCGGCATTATGGGGCACATTGGTATTCAGGTGTTGTTAAATATTGCCGTTGTCACAAATACTATCCCCAATACAGGAATCAGTCTGCCATTTATCAGCTATGGCGGTTCTTCTATTTTATTTTTGCTGACAGAAATGGGTATTGTTTTTCGCGTATCATCTGAGTCAAAAGAGGCACAATAAAAATGAAGAACATATGATACTATAAGAAGGCAATGTCTTCTTAGAAGGAGGGAATCAGTGGCATATCTGGAAATTAGGCAGACAGGTCCGCTTTCGGGCACTTATCGTGTGCAGGGGTCAAAAAATGCAGTCCTTCCAATGCTGGCAGCCACACTTTTGGTTCCAGGAAAGACGACCCTGCACCGTGTACCGAAAATAAAGGATGTTAATGTAATGCTTGAGATTCTTCATCTTCTTGGCTGCTGCAGCTGCTGGGAAGGCGAAGCATTGACAATAGATGCAGGCAATGTCAACAACTGGGTGATTCCAGAGGAATTGATCGGACAGATGCGTTCCTCTGTTATTTTGCTTGCTCCAATTCTTTATCGAATGAAAAAAGCAGCAGTTGTAGAACCGGGAGGCTGTTCCATCGGGCGGCGCCCAATTGATATTCACCTGTATGTCCTTCAGGCGCTTGGCGTCAAGCTTCATTATGAATGGGAGGAACACATCTTTGCACAGGCCGATTATTTTTGCGGTGCTCATCTTTTCTTGAAATTTCCATCAGTGGGCGCGACAGAGCAGGCAATTCTTGCGGCAGTTACAGCAAACGGCATGACAGTTATTGATAATGCGGCAAGAGAGCCAGAGATTGCAGAGCTTTGCCGTATGCTTCGTGGTATGGGTGCAAAAATCACAGGAGATCAGACAGGACGCATCGTAATAGAGGGTGTGAAGGAATTTTTTGAGAGTACGTGTGAAGTTGGCGCGGATCGTATTGTGGCTGCAACCTGCCTTAGTGCAGTGGCTGTTTGTTCAGGAGAAATTACACTGACAGGAGTAGACGCTTCTCATCTAAATGGAGTTATAGAACCGTTTGAAAAAATGGGCTGTAAGATTTGGTCAGATAAAGATACACTCACTGCAGCCAGAATGGATAAGCTGATGGCAATTCCTTATTTAAAGACTAGTCCGTATCCAGGTTTTCCGACAGATGTGCAGTCATTGATAATGGCAGTAATGTCATTTGCAGATGGTCAATCTGTTGTGGAGGAGGGAATATTTGAAGGAAGATTTCGTACGGCTTACCAGTTGCAAAAAATGGGCGCAACGATTATAATAGAAAATAACCAGGCCATAATTTGGGGCAGCCATTTAATTGGAACAAAGGTGGAAGCTCCTGATTTAAGAGGCGGCGCCGCATTGACGATTGCAGGGCTTGGAGCAGACGGTGTGACAACTATTTTTGGCTATGATCACATCGCCAGAGGATATGAAGATCTTGCAGGCATGCTTTTTATGCTTGGCGCACAGGCAGCTTTGCGGGAGTGAGCTTATTTGCTGAAAGGAAGGTGGAACTGTAACATACAGTGCACAATAGGGAATTAGTCAGAGTATATGTTGGATGAAAAGTTAGCCAGACACAAAAAAAGAAAAAAGAGAATATTGACAGGCATCCTGGCGATAGTTGGGGTTCTGGCTATCGCCGTTACCGCTTTTTTTACTGCCTATGTTGCAGACTGCCAGATCACGGGAAGTCAGTATGGACAGGAAGAAGAGATTGAGAATGAGCTTTTTTCCACGCCTATGGACCAGCGCTTTTTCTATCAGTTTTTTAGAAAGCTGACCCACTCACAAAAGCAGTTAAATGGCGTGGCGTCTTATCGTATGGAGTTTTCTCCAGATTTGTCAGTAAAGGTGATTGTCACAGAAAATCCAATCATCGGAGCTGTAAGCTGGGAACACAATCGATATTATTTTGACAGGTATGGATATGTAATGGCAAAAAATATTGACATTTCAAGTACGGTTCCTGTTGTAGACGGAAGCAACTTTACAAATGTTTCGCTGTACGAACAGCTTGGAGGCGTAAAGAGCAGTCTGGCAGAGGATATTTTGCAGCTGACGCAGCTTCTTGATGACAATGAGATTGCGGCAGATTCAATTTCCTATGATGAAAAGATGCAGGCAGTGATTGCGCTTGGTGATGTAAAGGTAAGTCTTGGAAGCCGCGATAATATGACGGACAAGATCGCAGAGCTCTGTGCAATCTTGGACAGCGGAGAATTAAGCGGGCTAAAGGGAACGCTTCATCTGGAAAACTGTGGTGATGGAAGTACAAGCTCCTATATATTTGACAGAGAATAGCAAAGAAACAGTCAAAAAAAGGATTGGCACAGAAAACGTCACAGAAATTTAAGAAAAATTTTTGAAGAAAGCCAAATTTCGGGTTGATTATTTTGCGGAATAATAATATAGTATTAAGGTAGAAAGTGTAAGGAGGAATATAACTTTGTTAGAGATTAAAATAAACGAATCAGAAGGTTCGGCAAAGATTGTTGTGGTAGGTGTCGGCGGAGCAGGAAACAATGCTGTAAACCGCATGGTAGATGAGGATATCGTAGGTGTTGAGTTTGTCGGCGTTAATACAGACAGACAGGCCTTACAGTTCTGCAAGGCTCCAACCGCGATTCAGATCGGTGAGAAGCTGACAAAGGGTCTTGGTGCAGGTGCAAAGCCAGAAGTAGGCGAGAAGGCAGCTGAGGAGAACCTTGATGATTTGAAGGAAGCCATTAAGGGTGCCGACATGGTATTTGTTACCTGTGGTATGGGTGGCGGTACTGGTACTGGTGCAGCTCCGATCATTGCCGGTCTGGCAAAGGAGATGGGAATCCTTACCGTAGGTGTTGTAACAAAGCCATTCTCCTTCGAGGGAAGAACTCGTATGAATAACGCACAGAGTGGTATTGAGAGACTTAAGGAATCTGTAGATACTCTGATCGTTATTCCAAATGACAAGCTTCTTCAGCTCGTTGACAGACGCACCACAATGCCAGAGGCGTTAAAGAAGGCAGATGAAGTATTACAGCAGGCAGTACAGGGTATTACCGACCTGATCAATATCCCAGGACTGATCAACCTTGACTTTGCAGACGTTCAGACTGTAATGAAGGACAAGGGTATTGCACACATCGGTATCGGAAATGCAACAGGAGACGACAAGGCAATCGATGCAATGAAGATCGCTGTTTCCAGTCCGCTGCTTGAGACAACTATCGAGGGCGCTACAAACGTATTGATCAATATCGCTGGTGATGTAAGTCTTCCAGAGGTTCATGAGGCAGCAAGCTATGTTCAGGAGCTGGCAGGTGAGGATGCAAACATTATCTTCGGTGCTACATACGATGAGAATGCAACCGATGAGGTTACTATCACCGTTATCGCTACTGGTGTAGAGGATAAGAACCTGGAAGGTGTACAGGCTCAGTCATCAAAGAAGGCATCTGGCGCAAAGGCAGCTGATTTTGCATATCGTGCACCAGCTTCCAAGGAGTTTTCTGCAAAAGAGCCAAAGTTTGAGGAGTCTGGATTTACTATTCCGAAGCCACAGAAGGAAGTAAAGGATATCAGCATTCCGACATTCTTAAAGAGAAACTAATGTATAAATAAAATTATACGAGAGAGAAGCACAGAAATGTGACTTCTCTTTCTTTTTTGGATGGTAAATATGATTGCAGTCGATCTTTACTTTCTGATGAATGCAGCATATGATCTGACCCTTCTTTGTGTGGTGGGAATTGTGGCGAGGAAGCGATTGTATTTTGGACGAGTGTTAGCGGCGGCTTTTTTGGGGGCGGCATGGAGCGTAATTGCGCTAGTTATTGCTCTGTATTTTGTGCCGCCATCATGTGCACTATGGATTGTAAAAATGATTACATATCTTCTCTGCCCCTATTTAATGTGTCTCATTGCATATAGGAGAAATATAAATGTGATGCAAAAAATATTTATGCGCGAATTTCTTCTGAAAAATATTGAGCTTCTTTTATATTTTTACGTAGCAGGAGCATTGATTAGTGGCCTGATGCTTTTACTAAAGTGGTCGGGCATACATATTCCATCATGGATTTTAATGCCGGTGTGCAGTATTTTGGCTGTTTTTTTGTGGCGGTATATTACAAAGAAAGAAGCACAAGAAAAACAGATTTATGAGGTTACGCTTATCTATCAAGACAAGACTTTTAGTGTTAAGGCTCTTTATGACAGTGGAAATACGTTAATGACAAGAAAAAGTGAGCCAGTTCATGTGCTAGCACCTTCTATATGGAAGGAGCTTATTGGAGAAGATCCGTGGAAGGAAGATGGATTTGCAGTTCCCTATCAGACAGTTAGTGAGACATCTGTGATGCCGGGAATCTATTTAGATGAGATTCATTTAAAAGAAAAGGCGATTACAGAAAAGAAACAACAACTTGTAAAAGAAAATAGTAAAGAAAAAGTATTGGTTCTTAGACATGTGCCTACTGGTCTTGGCAGTATGGAGTTTGACAAAGCGGGAGAATGTCAAATGCTGCTGCATCGTGACACATTTGATTGAATGAAATGACCTTACAGCAAAAGGAAACAAAACATAGGGGACGAATTTTACAGACGACAAGCGAGTTCGACAGCCTTTTCATTTCATTTGTGGTAAGATGGGCTCATTCCTATATAAATGGTGCTGTAGATTTGGCACCAGATTTATTTGGAAAAAGGAGGAAAGCCTATGACAAAGTGGCAGACAAAAGAACAGACAAAGGCATGGCGTACCTTTTTACAGCATTTTTCAGCAGGCATGGGAGGCAAAGGCAGAATTTACTACATAGGTGGAACGGATGTGCTTCCACGGCCGTTAACACCAAAAGAAGAAGAACATCTAATTTCATGTATGGGAACAGTCGGGGAAAAAGAGGCAAAAAGCAGGTTGATCGAACATAATTTGCGTCTTGTCGTTTACATCGCAAAGAAATTTGAAAACACAGGAGTAGGTGTAGAGGATTTGATTTCAATCGGCACGATTGGTCTAATCAAAGGTATCAATACATTCAACAAGACAAAAAAGATCAAGCTGGCAACATATGCGTCACGCTGTATCGAAAACGAAATATTAATGTACCTTAGACGAAACAGCAAGCGGAAAACAGAAGTCTCAATAGACGAGCCATTAAACGTTGACTGGGACGGCAACGAACTTCTATTATCAGATATTTTAGGAACAGACGAAGATATGGTATACCGTGATATGGAAGAAGAAGCAGAGCGCAGACAGCTCTCAAACGCATTGTCAAAACTTCCGTCACGCGAGCGCCGTATAGTAGAGCTTCGCTATGGAATAAACACAGACGATGACCGCGAAATGACACAAAAAGAAGTAGCCGACTTAATGGGCATCTCCCAGTCCTACATCTCTCGCCTAGAAAAAAAGATCATGAACCGCCTCAGAAAAGATCTGGTACGATACGGATAAAAGTTTGATTAGAAAAGTCCTTGGGAAAACTCAAGGACTTTTTTCATGAACGAACTAAAAAATATAAAAGCACGATAATAATTATGAGGATGAAATTGTAACCTAGACTAGCGATAAGGCGAGTTGCTTTTACGAGGCGGAACGTTGTAGCAGGACTTTCAATGTAAAGTAAGATAGTAAATAGTGTAACAGGTACCTGCGGAAAAGAGACGCCGACAAAACAATCGCCGAATCGCGTGTGTAGACCTATCGGGTAACACCCAGTTTCGTAAAACTTTACAAATTCTTAAGGAACGCATTCTTGTAAATTCCATCAAACAGGAATATACTATTCAACAGGCAAATTACTATTTAGAAAGGAAGGCAGCAACAGCTGCGTGATATGTATGGAACGTATAAAAAATTATTTGATTAATTTTATGAGAGGAAGATATGGCATTGATCAGATGTCACAGACATTGTTTATTGCAGCACTTATCTTCATTTTGTTTGCAGGGTTTACTCAAAATTTTCTCTTTGAAATGATTGGAATTGCTTTATTTGCATATGCTGATTACCGGGCACTGTCAAAGAATATCCCAGCGAGAAGAGCAGAGAATGCGCGTTACCAGGAAATGGTAAGAAATATCAAAGAAAAAATCCATCCGACAGGCGCAGATAAGACACATCGTGTTTACATCTGCCCCAATAAGTCCTGTGGTCAAAAGATCCGCGTTCCAAAGGGAAAAGGCAAAATTGAAATCACCTGCCCAAAGTGCGGACAGAAGTTTGTAAAGAGAACATAAAAACTGGAAATAAAAACAAGGGTATACAAATATGTTTGGATATGTTACAATAAACCGCGGTGAACTTAAAGTTCGCGAGCTTGAGACGTATGAGTCTTATTACTGCGGACTTTGCAGAGTATTAAAAGATCGCTATGGACTGGCAGGCTGTACAATGCTCAACTATGATATGACATTTTTGGGCATGCTATTGTCAAGCCTTTATGAAGAAAAGGAAGAACCGGCAAAGCGTGTTTGTCGTCCAGGCTTTAAACGTCCGCTGTTAAAGAAGAAATCAAAAAAGCAGCTTAGTCAAACGGCAGTAGTCACAGAGTCGCTTGGCTATGCGGCAGATATGAACTATATGCTTGCTTATCATAACCATATGGATAACTGGCTTGATGAGCATAGCTTTGCTTCATTAAATATGGTTCACCTGATGCAGAAAAATTATAGAAAGCTGGCAAAGAAATATCCGCGCCAGCATAAGGCAATCGCTTCTTATATACAAAAGCTTCATGTTTGTGAGGCCGCCAATGAAAAAAATATCGAGGCAGCAGCCAACCTCACAGGAGAGGCTATGGCAGAGATTTATGCAGCAAAAGACGATTACTGGCAGGATACTCTGCGTCAGATGGGCTACTACATGGGTAAATTTATTTATCTGATGGATGCCTATGATGATGTAGAGAAAGATAGTAAGGATGGCAGCTACAACCCATTTAAGGAGCTGTATAAACAAGAAGGCTTTGAAGAAAAGGTGCGTCAGTACCTTGAGTTAATTATGAGCTGCTGCTGCCGGGCATTTGAAGTACTTCCCATTATTGACAACGCAGAGATTATGAGAAATATTTTGTATGCGGGTGTATGGGCGAAGTATACACGTGTGACGCAGGAGCGAAAGAAACCGGAAACGACCGGTGAGGGAGAAAATAAGGCTGCAGAAAAAGCAGCGGAATGAGTGTGTTTATGGATCCATATCAGGTTTTAGGAGTGTCCCGCGATGCGTCGGACGATGAGATAAAAAAGGCATACCGGAATTTGAGCCGAAAGTACCATCCGGATGCGAACATCAATAATCCAAACAAGGCACAGGCCGAGGAGATGTTTAAAAAGGTACAGGCGGCATATGACCAGATCATGAAAGAGCGTCAGTATGGTGGCCATGGAACAGCAGGCAGTCAGTATGGACCAGGCAGTTCCCACTACGGTGGTTACTCAGGTGGCTACGGAAATTCTTCCTATGGAGGCGGTTCCTATCGAAATGGCTCTGATTATGGAGATTTCGGTGGATTTGGCGGATTTGGTGGCTTCGGTGGTTTTGGTGCGTCGGACCGCGAGGAAGAGCCTCGTATGCAGGCCGCACGAAACTTTATAAACTCTGGTCATTATCAGGAAGCATGTAATGTCTTAAATTCCATTCAGGAACGAAATGCAAGATGGTATTATTACAGCGCGATTGCAAATTCAGGTATCGGAAATCAGATCAATGCGCTTGAGTATGCAAGAAAGGCAGTACAGATGGAGCCAGGAAATGCCGAGTATCGTCAGCTTGTGAGCCGTCTTGAGAACAATGGCAGATGGTATGCCGACAGAGGTACGCAGTATGGCTTTGGCACAGACGGGCGCTCAAATTGTCTGTCAGATCTTTGCTGTTGCATGTGTGCCTCAAGTATGTGCGGAGGCGGCTTTATGCCATGCTTTTTCTGTATCTAAAAGCAAAAGGGGTGAAAATGCGTATGATTTTGGGGGAAGAAAGAGCAGTTGAAAAACGGTTTCTTAAGCAAATGGTACAGTTTGTAATTTTTATTGGAATTATTTCTATTCCATGTTTTTTGATTATGCATTATGCAAATCAGTTGATAACAAAGAAAATACGGGCTAATAATGCCAATTTTTTGTATACAACAAGTTTATCACTAGACAGTGAATTAAGTGGAGCTTATGCAAAAGTAGATAGTTTAGTGGAGCAGAATCTGGCTGATTATCATACACTTTTGAATAAAGAAAAGGCAGCGCCGGCGGATATAACCGTGGCGCTGTATCATTTGTATGATGAATTTAAGAATAGCCAATTAGATAATCATTTTTTTGAAAATACTTTCTTATACTTTCCAATGTCAAAACTTATTATGACTTCAGAGGGGACGTATGATGAAGATGTGTATTTCAAAAAGAAAATGATCTTTCATCAATATCCGGAAAATTATTTTGGTCAGCTTGTTAAGCAGTCTTTTTCCAATATCTTTTGTCCAGCTACAGAAATTCTTACGCAAGGAAAAGATGGCAGCTTTTTTGTGAGTCAACAATCAGTAATTCCAGTTGCAATAAAGCCGAGTGAAGCATTATCGGGAAATGGGATTGCTGTGGTATTGATCAATGAAGAAAAATTAAACTCTTTTTTTGAACGTCTTAGCATAGATAGAAGTAGTTTTATCTATTTGCAAAACACGCAAACTGAAGAAATTCTAAATAGTCCCTCAGATGCCAAATACGAGGATTTGTTGCAACTTTCTGATCAAAATTATAAGGCAAAAAATCAAGTATTTGAGCTTCAAAAAAAAGGAGAAAGTTATCAAATTTCATGGAAAAATTCAGCAGTAAGTAAACTTCGTTATATTTGTGTGGAACCAGAACTTTTAATCACAAAGCAAATAGAAAGCTTCACATATCGAACCTTTCTAATAACAGCAATTGCAGTTGCAATATTTTCGATAATCATCGGAGGATATTCAAAGTATATGAACAGGAACATCAAAACGATGATGGGAATGCTGAGTGAAGCTTCTGGTATGACAGCAGATACTTCAGAAAAACAGCAAATAAATTTACCTAGTTTAAAACAGGCAATTGAGGTTCTATGTGCTCAACACGAAAACAGTCGTCCATATTTGGTGTATTCGTTGCTTGAAAGGACGCTTTGCAATACAATAACGGAGGAAGAACAAAAACATTTTAAAAGCGAGTTTTCAGAATTTGGGGATGGACGATTTTTTCAGATTTATATCTGGAAGTTTCAGAATATAGAAAAAGAGAAGTGGTATTGGATTCGAGAAAGACTTGAGACATATGGATATGTTCTTTTTATGCAGAGTGAGCAGGCAATGCTTGTTTATCTGACGGCTGAATCAGAAGATCAGATGAAGGAAAAGCGAGAGCAAATTAGGTTGGATGAGGAAAGATGTTCACGGAGAGAGGTACAATATATTTGTGCGCGAGGCGAAGTATTTACTTCGATCAGTGAAAATTATCGAAATTATCATCAAGTATTGAATGTAATTCAGTATTACGCAGTTGGGCAAAAGAAAACAATATACGGAATGGAAGATGTACTTTGTGTGTCAGATGAGGCAATTGCACAGGAGGATAAAGGACAGCTTAAAAATATGCTAAAGACAAATCCGATAGAGGCTTCGCGGCAAGTCGCTAATTTGATTGTGACAATGAAGCAGAAAAATATTAGTATGGATCAGTTTCGAATTAACATTAAAGAGTTGGTATTGGTACTTCAAGAGGCGCTTTATGAACAGCGGATACCAATTAGCAGTGTATTTGAAACTGAGAGTAAGGGATTTTTCGAGCAGATTGATCAGGCATTGACACCAGAGAAGCTTGAACAACTGTGTCTTAGTCTTTATCAAAAGGTTCCTGATCAGGGTAGCCAAAAAGAAGCTGTCAGTCAGGCAGAACAGACACTTTTGGCGTATATTGATCAAAATCTTTCCGAGATCAGTTTAAATATGCTTTCAGAAGCGGTTGGGATGAATCAGAATTATCTAAGCCAGTATTTTAAAAAGCATTTTGGAATCAGTTTTATCGATTATGTTACAAATAAGAAAATAGAGAAGGCAAAAGAACTTCTTGTTTCAACAGACGATACTTGTAAGGCAATCGGTGAAATGCTTGGTTATGGTGCACAGAATACATTTATTCGTGTATTTAAAAAGGCAGAGTCAATGACACCGGCTGAGTATCGGCAGAGAAACAAGAAGTGAGACTGCAAATTTTAGCATCAAAGTATATTAGGTTTTATTAGAACATGTGCAAAAACATATTTCAGAGGGATAGACATTTTATTATATTAAAAAATGTCTATCTTTTTTTATGCTTAATTCTAAGAAAAAGTCTATTTTCTGAAAAATTATTGATTGAAAAGATGTAAAAGGGCGGTTAGAATCCAAGACAAGTTGATGCGAAGACAAAAAGCAAGGAGGAGGTTGAAAATGAAAAAACAAAAAGCAAGTTTGAGTGTACGCGTCAAAAAGGCTTGGAAGAGGGACAAGATGTTGATTTTGATGAGCTTACTTCCAATGGCAATGATCATTGTGTTTAAGTATTTTCCAATGTTCGGAATCGTGATGGCTTTTGAGCGGTATTCACCAAGGAAAGGATACTTCCATAGTGAATTTGTAGGATTTAAGTATTTTATCCAGTTTTTTAAGGATCCATTCTGTTTACGATTGATACGAAATACTGTATTGTTAAGTCTGTATAGTATTTTGTGGACGTTTCCGGCACCGATTATTCTGGCATTTCTTTTGAATGAAGTTCGGCATGAAAAATATAAAAAGGTGATACAGACTATTACCTATTTGCCGTATTTTATATCCGTTGTAATTTTGGTCGGATTGATGAAAGAACTGTTATCTCCAGTTGGAGGAATTGTGAACAAAATCATCGAGGCCTGTGGGGGAAATGCGATTAACTTTTTCTCAGAAGCTGGATGGTTCCGTACAATGTATATTGGCTCTTCATTGTGGCAGGGAACTGGATATAATGCAATTATTTATCTGGCAGCTCTGGCAGGAATTGATATGGAACAGTATGAAGCAGCAAGAATTGATGGCGCAACGCGTTTTCAAAAGATCATCTATATAACGTTGCCAGGAATTATGCCGACCACAGTGATCCTTTTGATTATGCAGATGGGAAGTCTATTTTCAAGCGATTTTCAAAAGATTCTTTTGATGTACAGTCCTTCTATTTATGAGACTGCAGATGTAATTTCAACTTACACGTATCGGTATGGAATTGAAAATGCAAATTATGGTTATGCATCCGCGATTGGTTTAATGATGTCGGTAATTTCATTTATATTTGTGTGGATTGCAAATGGATTCAGCCGTAAAGTGAGTGAGAATAGTCTGTGGTAGGAGGTAAGAACATGCAAACAAAAAGAATACAGAGAAAGAAGAAAAAGCTTACAGCTTCTGAACGTGTTATTTATGGGATTCTTTTGATTTTGGCACTGATTGTATTATTTCCAGTAATTTATATTATATCATTGTCATTTAGTGATACGGGTGCGGTATCAAGAGGTGAAGTGGTACTGCTTCCTGTAGGATTTAATTTAGATGCTTATAAATATGTGCTTCAGGATGCCAGATTTGGTAGATCGTATATAAACTCTATTATTTATGCGGCAGGAAGTGCACTTGTATCCGTTATCTGTACAGGAATGATTGCATATCCATTGTCGGTAGAGACTTTTTCACTGCGAAAAGTATTTACGGTTCTCTTGATGATCACGATGTATTTTGGTGGAGGAATGATTCCGACTTATATGGTTATCAGAAATTTACATCTGTTAAATAATCCGCTTGTCATGATTATTCCAGGTGCAGTATCTGCTTATAATGTAATCATTTACCGAACTTTCTTTCAAGGAATTCCAGGGGCACTGCGAGAAGCAGCCTACATAGATGGAGCTAGCCAATTTCGAATTTTTTGGAAAATCATATTACCATTATCAAAGCCTTTAATTGCAACAATGTCTTTATTTGCGATTGTGGGAAGTTGGAATAATTATTTTGATGCATTGATTTATTTAAATGATAATGTCAATCTTCAGCCTTTGGCTTTATATCTACGACAATTGGTAGTGACAATGGATATGAGTAGCCAGGGTATGAAGGATTTGGTTGCACATATGAGTGTCAATCCGCGTACGATTCGTGCAGCAACGATGTTAGTAGCAATGCTTCCAATTATGTGTATTTATCCATTTTTGCAGAAATATTTTGCAAGTGGAATTATGATTGGCTCAGTAAAAGGCTAATAGAGCACTAATATTGCATTATATGTATTTGAAATTCTGCACCAAGAGAGTGCTGAAAATAAAAAGAAAGAGGTATCAAAATGAAAGAAACAAAGAAAACAGCAAAGAGAACAAAGATGGCAGCAGTATCAATGGCACTTGCAGCTATGATGGCTGGACAGACAGTAGTAGTAATGGCAGGTGAGTCAGACTCGAATGTACTGTATACATTTCCGTTGACAGATGGAATCGAGATTGAAGCGTCTACAATGGATTTTAACAGAGATAAGACTCAGTACATTGATCAGGTTTATGAAGAACGCACCAATGTCAAAATTGACTGGAATATCAGCCCAGTGGCAGACTGGTCTACAACTTTGAATTTAAGATTAAATTCTGGTGAGCTTCCGGATCTGATGCTAATCAATAAGAGCCTTACAAATCAGTTTGCTGAAGAAGGTTACTTTGTAGATTTTGCTGAGTATTTGGATCAGATGCCAAACTTATCTGCATGGATTGAAAAAATTCCTGCTATTTACAATGATACGGTTGACGGAGATGGACATCTGTATTGTCTGACTACTTTTAATACCAGAGGACAGGTTCCAAGACAGTCTATTTATCGAAAAGATATTTGGGAGAAGGAAGGACTTGAAGCGCCGACAACAATTGATGAGCTGTATGATCAGCTTGTGCAGCTAAAGGAAAAGTACCCAGATTCTGTACCAGTTGTCAATCGCTGGGGAGCATCCAATTTAATCGGTCAGTTGGCTGTTTTGTACAATACAAAATACGATTTCTATTTGGATAGCGATACCAATACCTACGAGTACGGTCCTGCAACTGAAAAATTTAAGAGTGCAATTCAGACTCTTCAGAAGTTTTATGAGGCAGGACTTATTGATCCTGAATTTGCAACAATTTCAGATGATCAGTTTGTGGAGCGCATTACAAGTGGAAAAGCTTTGTTTATGTTCTCAGAGTATCTGTGCTGCATGAATACAGAAAATCAAGGAGATTGGAATGGAAACGGAAGAGTAAACAATCCAGATTTTGATCTTGAGCCGCTTACCCCACTTGCAACAGAGTATGGCTCAGGAAAAATTGAGGTTCAGTCACCAACAGCAAGAGGTGGATATGCAATTGCAATTAATGCAGATTCAGAATATGTAGATCAGTTGGTAGCACTTGTAGATTATCAGCTGTCAGACGAGATGATTGATTTGGTCAACTGGGGTATTGAAGGGGAAACCTATGATATTGAGGATGGCAAAAAAACATGGATGATTGACAATGATAAGAAGAAGGAATTGGGATTGGATGCGAGAAGTGGAATGTGGATTCCGATTGATCAGGACTGCTCGGACTCAAGTCTTTCCGAAATTGATATTGAAAATACAATGGCAGCAAATGCAAAGGTTTCTGATTTCGCCTTCTATGATGCGAAGAAAACCTTAAGCTTTACGGCAGAAGAGCAGGATACGATCTCTGAAATTATGACACCGGTGAAAACTTATGTGGATGAGGAAGTTATGAATTTTATCACTGGAAAGAAGAATATGGAAGAAGACTGGGATGCTTTTGAAGAGAAGATTTCTGATATGAACTATGAGGAAGTATTGAGTATGTACCGTGACAAGTATGAGAAACTTCCAGAGGATCAGAAGGGCTTTGACGATCAGCTTGGCTTCTAAGTCTATATGAAATAAGTACGAAAAGCTTCCAAACTATATTTTAACTAAATTGTGACAGTCAATTTGAATTTTGGTATGCCAGGACCGTTCAAATCGCGTTACTGGCATACTGAATTTTCGGTGAAATTAGATAAGACAGGAAGGAGAGCAAAATGGAAAGTCAAAAGGAAAATCAGGGAATGACAGGGGCAGAATTGGCATCCATGTTAAAGGGGCAATTAGGTAGCAAAATGCAGTTTCCAGGATTATTGGGACAGGATGATCCATCACTTCACTTAAGCGAGGCGCAAAAAAAATGGTGGCAGGATGCAAAGCTTGGTCTTTTTATTCATTGGGGAGTATATTCAGTAATTGGAAAAGGGGAATGGGCATATTTTAATGAGAAAATTCCAGAACAGCAGTACAGAGAGATCGCGGAAAATAAATTTAAACCAAAGAAAAGTGCAGAAGAAATTGTAAAAGAATGGTTGGATTTGGCACAGCAAGCGGGCATGAAATATTCTGTTATGGTAACAAGACATCATGATGGATTTGCAATGTGGGATAGCAAACATAGTTGGAAAAATTTTACATCTGCTTCTTGCGGGCCGAAGACGGACTATGTAAAAGCGTATATGGAAGCATGTCATAACAGAGAAATGTATGCGGGTATTTATTATTCACCGATGGACTGGCGCTTCCCTGGATATTTTGACCCAAAAGGAAAGCCAGAGAGCGCAGCAATGATGAAGGAACAAGCATACCGTCAGATAGAGGAATTATGTACCCAGTATGGAAAGGCGGATATTCTTTGGTATGATGGCGGATGGTTGGCTCATGAGGGAACTGATGCAGATGCGGCATGGTTTTGGGAACCATTAAAACTGAATCAAATGGTAAGATCCTATCAGCCAGATATTATGCTATCGCCGAGGTCGGGCTACCGAGGGGATTTTGAATGTGATGAAGGTGCTCACGAAGTAACAGGAAAGATCGTACCAGTTTTGTGGGAAAAATGTATGTCAGTAGCACAGACATGGGGATATAAGCCAAATGATACAGTTCAGAGTGGGGAAAATTTAATTCGAATGCTCGTCAACACAGTGTGTCGAGGTGGAAATTTACTGCTAAATATAGGTCCAGATTCGGAAGGCGTTGTGCCGCAGTCAGTAAAGGATAGTTTAGCAATTCTTGGAGACTGGATGAGAGAAAATGGCGATACTATCTATGGAACAAGAGCTGGATTTTGGCAGCCACAGGATGGTGTATTTGGTTGTACTTATAAGGACAATGAAGTATATGTTCATATACTTGATTGTGAGAGGTTTCAAAAAACGGTATTGCTAGAGACACAAATTCCAGAAGGAAAAAAATTAATTGGTGCACAATTACAATCAGGAGATCAAGTAGAGATAGTGCCAAAAGAGAATGGTTTTTCACTGAGTATTCCTCAGAGGATCATAGAAGAGAATCGACTGGATACGATTATAACGCTTTCGTTTGAAGAAAAATAGGAGAAGATTGTAATGGCAGCGATTGAATTATTAGAAACAACACCAGCAGAGAAATTCTGGGATATGCATTTTTTAGGAAATGGCAGATTGGGAGCTTCTGTAAAGGGAGAACCTTATTTTGAGACGATAGCAATAAATGATGATACACTTTGGTCAGGCAGTGAACATTTTACTCCAAATACAAAGTATTTTGATACAATGCAGGAAGTAAGAAAGTTACTTGAAAAAGGAAAGCTTTCAGAAGCAAATCGACTCTTAGAGGAAAAAATGAGTGGAAGGTGGTCAGAGGGGTATCTTCCGATGGCAAATTTACATTTGATTACAGGAATGGGAGATGATATTCGAAACTGCATTACAAAGGAAAAAACAGAATTACAAAAAATAGAGAGATATAGTCGATGTTTGTCTCTTGACACAGCAATTGAAACCATCAAATGGGAGACAGATCAGCTTTTATTTAAAAGAGAGTATTTTGTTAGCAAGTCTCAGGATGAACTCTATATTTTTTGTAGTGCACAGAATAAAAACAAGCCAGATGAAGCAAGCTTGGATTTAGCAATAGCAATAGAGTCACCATTGTTATCGGAATCTTTGGCATTTGAAAACGAATTGTTTGTAATCGGGCGAGCGCCGGATCATACTGAGCCAGAGTATACGAGGGTACAGCCTCAGTGCGTATATTACAGAGAGAATCAGTCAAACGCACTTCGTTTTGTTTGTGGTGTACGAATTGCTGAAACAGATGGAACAGTGGATTGGGATGGTCAAAGAATTTATATAAAAAATGCTAACTATGCGGTAATTGCTGTGGGAGGAAAGACAAATTATACGGGATTTCAAAAGAGAAGAAACAACCAAATAGAAGAACTTTTGGAAGATTACCAGAAACAGGTGACAGACAAAAAGAAACGATGGAAGACCGATGACTATGAGTCATATAAAAAAGAACATATAGCAGAGTATCAAAAGTGGTATTCACGAGTTGAGGTTGATATTGAAAGTGATGAATTTGATAGTGAGGAGAAAAAAAGCGTCTCTGAACGACTGCGTGAGAATTCAGACTGGATAAATGACCCTAAGTTGGCCGTCCTTTTTCTTCAATATGCAAGATATCTCTTGCTAGCAGGGTCAAGACCTCAGAGTCAAGCAATGAATTTACAGGGAATTTGGAATGATCGGATGAATCCACCATGGGCAAGTAATTATACGACAAATATCAATATTGAAATGAATTATTGGCCAAGCGAAGTGCTGGCATTGCCAGAATGTCAGCTTCCATTGTTCGATTTAATTGAATGGCTTTCGCTTGCAGGGCAAAAAACAGCAAGAGAATATTATCATCTGGATGGCTGGGTTGTTCACCATAATACAGATTTTTGGTGTAATACAGAGCCGAGTTGCGAGAATGCTAGATGGAGTTTTTGGCCAATGGGAGCAGCATGGCTTTGCAGTCATATAAGACAGCACTATGAGTTTACCGGGGATTTGGAATTGATAAAGAGAATGTATCCGGCTATGCAGGGCGCAGTTTCGTTCTATTTGGGATTTTTGGTAGAAGATAAGGATGGCTATCTCGTTACAAGTCCATCTGTGTCACAGGAAAATGCGGTTTGTTTGGATCAAAAGCAGGTTGCAGTCACGCAGGGCTGTACACTAGATATGGCGCTTTTAAGAGATCTGTTTGATGATTATATATTTATTTCAACAGTACTTGGAATAGAGAATGAACAGACAAAAAAGGTGATTCAAGCAAGAAAACGTCTTCTTCCGTATCAAATTGGAAGATTTGGACAGCTACAAGAATGGAGAGAGGATTTTATAGAAGATACACCAGGAAATCCCCATACGTCTCACTTGTATGGTGTTTATCCGTCAAATCAAATTACAGACGAAAAAACACCAGAGCTTGCAGCGGCAGCAAAGAAAAGTTTGCAAAGAAGGTTACTTCATATGAAACAACAAAATGGCTGGGGTGCGTCATGGAAAATGGCACTTGCAGCGAGAATGAAGGAACCTTTCATCTGTGGGCTAATGTTAAAACAATTATGCAACTGTCTTGGAGCAGGACTGTTTACAAAAGAAGGACAACAGATTGATGCAATTCTCGGAGCGGGCGCAGCAATTGGTGAAATGTTGCTCCAAAGTCACAAGGGTTATATCGAACTGCTTCCAGCCTTGCCAGCCGATTGGCAAAAGGGAAGTTTTAAAGGATTAAGAGCAAGAGGTGGATTTTGCGTTTCAGCATGGTGGAGTAGAGGAAAGTTTACGGAAGTAGTGATTGAGTCGTTAAATGGCAAGATATGCAGGGTTAAAATGGAAAAAGAGGGACAGAAAATTTTATGTGCCGATGAGTGTGTCTGCGGAGAATGGAAACAGGAAATTTTGGAATTCGGGACACAGTCTGGGAAAAAATATAGAATTCAATTTTGAAAAAACAAAAATAATGGCGAGGCAGAGTGTGTCTCGCTATTATTTTTGTAAGGAAAGAGTAAAGATTTGACTGTGTTTCTTGCTTGACAAACCTATCTCAATTTAATAAAATGGCTCTGTATGTTAAATTGAGAAATAATTAAGGAGAAGGGATAAAGCGATGGTCTTTTCAAGTCTTTTGTTTGTGTTTTTATTTCTGACATTAAACCTCGTCTGTTACTATTCGGTAAAGACGATTCGTCAGAAAAATATTGTACTGCTCGTATTTTCACTCATTTTCTATGCGTGGGGCGGTGCTGCGTATTTGCTATTGCTTGCCGGAATGGCATTTTGGAGCTGGCTGTGTGCGCTGATGATTGAAAAAAATGAGGAACAAAAAACAAGAAAGCTTTGGATGTTGGCAGAGTGTCTTGTTTTGCTTGGTCTTCTTATCTTTTTCAAGTATATGAATTTCCTTACAGGAAATTTGAGCGCACTGATTGGTTTTCCCAAAGAGGCAACAAAGATCATACTTCCAATCGGTATTTCCTTCTATACCTTCCAGCTGCTTTCATATGTAGTAGATGTATATAGAAAGGAAGTTGCTGCGCAGCCGGCATACTGGAAACTTCTTTTATACTGTAGCCTTTTCCATCAGTGTATTGCAGGTCCGATTGTACGTTATCAGACAGTTGCAGCAGAAATTGATGACAGAAAGGTAACACTTACAGATCTGACTAATGGTATTCGCCGTTTTTCAATTGGTCTTGCAAAGAAGGCAATTTTAGCAAATGGCTGTGCTTCTGTTGCTGATACACTTCTTGCTAATACACAGAGTGCGACAACAGCAGGACTTTGGCTTGGAATGCTATTTTACATGCTTCAGATTTATCTTGATTTCTCCGCATATTCTGATATGGCCATTGGTATGGGACAGATGGTAGGCTTCCATTATCTTGAAAACTTCAATTATCCATACAGCTCAGTGTCTGTACAGGATTTCTGGAGAAGATGGCATATTTCACTTAGCAGCTTTTTCCGTGATTACGTGTATATCCCGCTTGGCGGCAGCAGAGGAGGAGATCTTCTGACTGTGCGCAATATGTTAATTGTGTGGGCACTGACAGGAATTTGGCATGGCGCAAGCTGGAACTACATATTGTGGGGACTTTATTTCTTCGTATTTCTTGTATTGGAGCGCTTTGTGTTAAAGAAGGTGCTCGAAAGACTGCCAAGAGCAGTAGGATGGATCTATGCAATGCTTGTAGTATACTTCGGCTGGGTATTATTTAAATTTGAGAATATGGCAGAGCTTGGAAACGTTCTTGCAGGTATGTTTGGCTTTGGTCATATGGCTGGAAATCTTTCCACACTCTATACATTGTTAAATAATATTTTCCTTCTTATTATTTCCATTATCGCAGTATTCCCAATTGGAAAGAATCTGCGTATGGCGGCATATCGCTATGAAAATAAAAGGAAAAAGGTTCCAACACTTTTTTACTATTTGGATGCAGTTACACCGGTAATATTGATTTTGCTGTCGCTTTTGGCACTTGTAGGAGACAGCTACAATCCGTTCTTGTATTTCCAGTTCTAATGCAGTCTGAAAGAAAGGTTTGTCATGGATAAAAAAGAAAAAGAAGAATTTATGAAACAAAAACGAGCGGCCTATAAAAAGGCTAGAACGTTTGGCTTGTTTTTATTTATTGTGGTAATGGCATTTTGCTGTATTCTCGGATTGATGATTCCTGTTCGTCCAAAGGAATCAGTACTAGAAAAAAGAGAGTTAGCAAAGTTTCCGCAAATTACTGTTTCAGGTGTGTTAGATGGAAGTTACTTTTCTGATATTTCCACATGGTACTCTGATTCCTATCCGCTTCGTGATGTGTGGATGTCAGGAAGCAATGCTATGAAAAAGCTTTATGGAATAAAAACAAAGCAGATTGTATCAAATAAGGGCACAGCAGATGAGATTCCAGTTGTGACAAAAAATGAAAATGAAGAGACATCTGAGGCTGTTACAGAAGAATCAGAGCAGGAATCTGTTCAGACAGAAGTAACTACAGCGCTAGCAGAAAGTACACCGGCCAAGGCAACAGCACCGGCACAGATTGTGCTTCCGACAGATGATCCGTCATATTCACTTCCTGCTATAACAGGTCAGACATTAAATGGTGTTTATGTAGAGGGGGATACTGGTTACGGAATGTATTTCTTTAACCAGCAGGCAGCTACAACATATATTGATATGGTTAACCGTATTGCAGATACATTTGCAGGTACAGCAAATGTGTATACTATGCTTGTTCCAAACAGCGAAGCTTTTTATCTGACAGATGAGGAGCGTGCGCAGTTAGAGCCAGATTGGAGAAACGAGAAGGCGGCAACTGATTATTATGTGGCAAGCTTTAACTCAAATGTTAAAAATATTGATATTTATGATGTGCTTGCAGCGCATACAGATGAGTATATTTATTTTAGAACAGATCACCACTGGACAGGACTTGGTGCATATTATGCTTACAATGCGTGGGCACAGGTAAAGGGAGTAGATGCGCATGCGCTTGAAGAATATGAGCAGGTAACATTCCCAGGATTTACAGGTTCATATTACACAGAGACGCAGGCATCAGCAATGGAAGCAAATCCAGATACGGTCATTGCATATAAGCCACTTACATATGACAGAATGACATTTACAGATACTGATGGAAATACCTTAAACTGGCCGATCATAAACGATGTATCAGGCTATCGCAGTACACAAAAGTACAGCTGCTTTGCAGCGGGAGATCAGCCATTTAGTTATATTGAAAACCCGAATGTCGCAAATGGACAGGCATGTATTCTTGTAAAGGAATCATACGCAGATGCGTTTGTTCCGTATTTAACAGATCATTATCAGTTTATTTACTGGTTTGACTACAGAGAATACAACGGAAATATTACAGAATATATTCGTACTGTCACACAGACAGAGGGAATAAATACGGTCGATATAATGTTCTTAAATGGACTAGATCCAATCAGTTCGATTGAGTCAATGAACCGCTTAAACAGTCTGATGCAGTAACGCACACAGCCGTTAACAGATACGGCGGAAAGGTATGGTTATTTTATTTATGCAGTATTTGATTATTTTTCTGATTTCCATGGTGCCGCTCATTGAGTTAAGAGGTGCAATTCCGTATGCAATCGGATTTAAACTTCCGCTATTGCCATCTTACATCATCTGTATCCTTGGAAATATGCTTCCAGTGCCATTTATCTTTTTGTTTGCAAGAAAGATTCTCGTGTGGGGAAGTGATAAAAAGTACATTGGAGGTTTCTTCAACTGGTGCCTTAAAAAAGGAGAGAGAGGCGGAAAGAAGCTTCAGGAAAAGGCAGGAAGAGGCCTTTATGTGGCACTGTTTTTGTTTGTAGGAATACCGCTTCCGGGAACAGGCGCATGGACAGGAACACTTGCAGCAAGCCTTCTTGATATGGATTTTAAAAAGAGCACACTTGCTGTTATGTGTGGTGTCGTGCTGGCAGGCATCATCATGGGATTAGTAAGCGGAGGCGTGTTCTCATTCATTCGGTAAGTTTAGTGGATGCCAACGAATTGCTCCGTTACTTCGTAACTCTCGCAATTCTAAAAATATTCGGATTCGCTGATTTTCTTCGAAAATCGCTGCATCCTCATATTTTAGCGGGTCCCAAGCTCAAAATCCTTGTCGTGCAAGCACGATCGGATTTGTAGCTTTTGACCCTGGCATCATATGTATGGGGTATCTCAACTGAGATATCCCTTCATTGTTTTTAAGGCACTTTTTTCAAGGCGAGAGACCTGTGCCTGGGAAATGTGTATTTCCTGTGCAATCTCCATCTGAGTCTTTCCCTCATAAAAACGCATTTTGATGATGCGCTGCTCCCGCTTAGGGAGCTTTTTTAATGCCTCACAAAGTGCAATCTCCTGAACCCAGTTATCCTCTTTATTTTTCTTATCACTGATTTGATCCATGACGTAGAGCGTGTCACCGCCGTCACTGTAAATAGGCTCATAAAGACTGAGAGGACTTTGAATTGCATCAAGCGACTGAATAATTTCCTCACGGCTGATGCTAGTGCGCTCAGCAATCTCATCAAGAGTTGGCTCACGGTCAAGCTCCCTTGTCAGTGCTTCCCTTGCAGAAACAGTTTTATAAGCGATATCGCGAAGGGAACGAGAGACACGTATACTGTTATTGTCCCGCAAAAAGCGTCTTACCTCACCGATGATCATCGGAACTGCGTAGGTTGAAAATTTAACCTGATGACTAAGATCAAAATTGTCAATTGCTTTCATTAAGCCAATGCAGCCGATCTGAAACAAATCATCAATATTTTCACCGCTTGAAGAAAAGCGGCCAATCACACTTAAAACGAGACGTAAATTTCCAGTAATGTAAAGCTCACGTGCCTGTTGATCTCCATTTTTGATTCGGTGGAACAAAGTTTCCTTCTCACTGCTGTCAAGCAGAGGCAACGTTGCCGTGTTGACTCCGCAGATTTCCACTTTGTAGCCTGCCATCTGTATCCTTCCTTTCCGCAGCAGTCGCTGCCGCCAAAAATTATGCATTAAAAGGATGCACAGAAAGAAGGGGCTTTATACGCGCGTTTATTTTATAGTTCACGGTGATATGTTACGAAAGGCCTTCGGTGCAAGAAAATACCTTGCAATTAAAAATAAAATTCTGTATGATTATAGTGTAGGACTGCAAAACGTCCCGTGCTGCAAAGGAGAAAACTATGGATACTGTCTTTTTTGACATGGATGGAACACTGATTGACACAGAAAAATATTACAATGTGTGTTGGTGTGAAGCAATTGCAAAATTTGGTTATACCATTACGAAAGAAGAGGCACTTGACCTTAGAAGTCTTGGCCGGCCGCATGTGTATCGCTTTTTTGAAGAAAAATATGGAAAAGGTTTTCCGTATGATGAAATGCGTGCATATAGAAAAAAGATCATGGAAGAAATGCTTAAACGAGATGGCATTACTGTAAAGCCCGGTACAAAAGAAATTCTTTTATGGCTAAAAAGCCGTCAGATACGCTGCATGATCGCAACGGCAACAGATCTTGAGCGCACAAACCGTTACCTTGAAATGGCAGGATTGTCATCTTATTTTGACGAAATAATAAGTGCTGTTATGGTAAAAAATGGAAAGCCGTCACCAGATATTTATCAGCTTGCATGTGAAAAAGCAGGCCGTATACCGTCAGATTGTATTGCAATTGAGGATTCGCCAAATGGCGTACGTGCTGCGGCCGCAGCAGGATGCCGAGTTTTCATGATTCCTGACTTAGATGAGCCAGATGAGGCAACACGCGCGCTGTGCGAAGGAGTTTTTCCTAGTTTGTCAGAGCTTCGCACGCACTTTGTAAAAATTTTGTAAGTTGCAAGTAACCGCTTTCTGCGGTATGATAGAATAATGTAAGGGCGAAAAGCTCTAAAATTTTTGGAAGGGAAGCAGATATGGAAGTAAAAGATAGAAAAGATATTGATGTAAAAGATACATGGAACCTTGAAAGCATTTATGCAAACAATGAATTGTGGGAAGAGGATTACGCCGCTCTTGAAAAGGACGCAGCAGAATTTGCAAAGTTAAAGGGGGCAATTGAAGCAGACGTTAGTAAGATCTCGGCAGTTCTTGATGCTTACTATGGACTGCATCGCCGTTTAAGCAAATTGAGTGTTTACGCAAGAATGCGCTTTGATCAGGACACGACAGACAGCACCTACCAGACAATGTCAGCAAAGATCGGCAGCCTTGGCGTAAAGATTGGCGCAGCTAGTGCCTTTGTAGAGCCGGAGATTCTTTCTTACAGTAAGGAGCAGTTAGAAGCTGCAGAAAAAGAAAATGAGCGCACTGCTTATTATGGAAGAAAGATTGAAGAGATGCTTCGCGGACAGGAGCACACATTAGATGCAGAAAAAGAAGAGCTTTTAGCTGCAGCAGGAGACATGGCAGAGGCACCAGATGATATTTTCAGCGTGTTAATGAATGCTGATATGAAGTATCCTGATATCGTGCTTGAGGACGGCACACATCTGCCGCTGACAAACAGCACATATATTTCCTACATGGAGTCACCAGACCGTGCAGTAAGAGAAGGTGCATTTAAGACACTTTATGGTCAGATTGCAAGCTTAAAGAATACATTTGCAGCAATATACCGAAGCAATTTAAAGCAGGCAAAATTTTATGCACAGTCAAGAAAATATTCATCAGCACGTGCTATGTATTTGGCAGATTCCAATGTGCCAGAGAGCGTTTACGACAACTTATTAAGTGCTGTTCACGAGGCACTTCCTATGATGTACCGCTACGTTGCTGTTAGAAAGAAAGTGCTTGGCGTAGACAAGCTTCACATGTATGATGTTTACACACCAATCGTTGCTGCACAGAATCAGACATACGAGTTTGAGCAGGCAAAGCAGATGGTGCTTGAGGCATTAAAGCCGATGGGAGAGGATTATCTTTCTCATGCGCGTGAGGGTCTTGAAAACCGCTGGATTGATATTTATCCAAACAAGGGAAAGAAAGGCGGCGCATACTCTTGGGGATGCTACGACTCACAGCCATTCATACTGTTAAACTACACAAAAAATCTTGACAGCGTATTTACACTGATTCATGAGATGGGTCATTCCATTCATTCCTACTATTCAAGAACTGCACAGGATTACGCATACTCTGATTACAAGATCTTTGTTGCGGAGGTCGCTTCTACATGCAATGAGTGCTTATTGATGCATGATCTTTTGGAAAAGACAACAGATAAGGAGCAGAGAAAATATCTGTTAAATCATTATCTGGACAGCTTTAAGGGAACATTGTTCCGTCAGACGATGTTTGCTGAGTTTGAGAAGAATGCACATGATTACTGTGCACAGGGAAAGCCGCTGACAGCAGAAGCATTAAGTCAGATGTATCTGGAATTAAATCAGAAATACTTTGGACCAGATATGGAAAAGGATGAGGAGATTGCATACGAGTGGATGCGTATTCCTCATTTCTACACACCATTTTACGTATATCAGTATGCAACAGGATACTCAGCAGCAGTTGCGTTGTCTGCAAAGATCTTAAAGGAAGGAAAGCCGGCAGTAGATGCTTACATGAGCTTCTTAAAGGGCGGCGAGAGCAAAGATCCTATTGATCTTTTAAAGATGGCTGGTGTAGATATGACAACAGAAAAGCCGGTAGCTGATGCACTGGCATTATTTGGAGAGTTAGTAACGGAGTTGGAAACACTTGTCTGAAAGGCTGGTGAAACATGACACAATACGAAGCAATAGGCAGACGCCATTCCGTCAGGCGTTTTCAGATGACGGCAATTGATCCGCATATTATGAAGCAGATTAATTGCTTTATTCAGACACTTGCACCGCTGCATCCGCAGGCAGCGTACAGGATCGCCGTTGTGGAGGCATACAATACACAAAAGCATGTTTTTAAAGGCATGTTTTTGGTGCAGGCACCATATTATCTGGTGCTTTCAGCAAAGGATCATCCATTTGCGGCAGTAAATGCCGGATATGTGATGGAGCAGCTGGTTTTATATCTGGTATCAAAGGGCTTTGCTACATGTTATCTTGGAGATGCAAAGTCAAAGCCGGATCTTGACCAGTATCAGCCGATGATTGTTGTGGCATTTGGAAAGGCGGCGGCCACGGCAGTAAAAAAGCCGGCTAGCCGCAAAAAATTAACAGAGCTTGTGAATCAGCCGCCGGTAGCGCAGCAAAATGCCCGAAAGATTATCGAGGCAGCAAGGATTGCGCCATCTGCATTCAATCTTCAGCCTTGGCGTTTTATGATGCAGGATGGAAAAATTCACATCTTTATGAAAAAAGAAAGTCTGATGCAGACAAAACGCATGAAAGAGCTGACGCTTCTTGATATAGGCATTGCAATGTGTCATATGGCGCTTGCGGCAGAAGAACTTTGGCTTGATTGGCGTCTGTCAAGAGAAGATACGTCAAAGGAGCCGGTATGGAAGGGCTGTCAATATGTGGCAACACTTTACTATGAGATAAAAAGCTTTTGATTTTGTTTGTTCATAAAATTTTCGCACCGCGCATAAAGTATGTTAGAAAATGCAAAGCGGTGGGTGAATCCTATAAACACAAGTAATAAAGCAAAGAAAATAAGACGAAGCATTATGGCAGGACTGGCAGCATTTGCTGTGGCAGTCCTGCTGTTTGCACAGATCGTATTGTCTGCGGATGAAGCAAAAATGCCAGCGCAGGAATCACTCTATGCCAGATCAGCTGCATTAATTGATGGAGATACTGGCAGACTGCTTTACGGTAAGGAGGAAGATGTGATCCTGCCTATGGCAAGCACGACAAAGATTATGACATGTATTCTTGTGCTTGAGATGATGGAGCCAGAAGAAATATGCACAGCATCTGCCTATGCTGCCTCACAGCCGCAGGTGCATCTTGGCGTGCAAAAAGGCTGGTCATTTCGCTGCGAGGATCTCTTATATTCATTGATGTTAGAAAGCCATAACGATACGGCTGTTATCTTAGCAGAGGCAGCTGCGGGAAGTGTAGAGGGCTTTGCTACATGGATGAATAAAAAGGCAAAAGAGATCGGGCTTAGCCAGACACATTTTGTAACACCAAACGGGTTAGATAATGAGGCACATTATACAACGGCAAGAGAGCTTGCGCTTCTTCTTCGCTATTGCATTCGTACATCGCCAAAAAGCAAAGAATTTTTAAAGATCACGCGTACAGCGCAGTATGAATTTACCGATACGACAGGGAAGTATTCATTTTCAGTGTATAATCATAACGCATTTTTGCAGATGATGGACGGTGCACTGACAGGGAAGACAGGATTTACAGGAAAAGCAGGGTATTGTTATGTCGGTGCCCTAGAAAGAGATGGGCGTCTTTATATAGTATCGCTTCTTGCATGCGGTTGGCCGGGAAATAAAAGCTATAAATGGGCTGATACAAAAAAGCTTATGAATTATGGATTGTCAGCTTATGAAACAAAAAAGCTTGAGACACCGGCAGTACCCAAAATGAGCGCATCAGTTATTGATGGTGTATATGACTGGACTAAGCAGACAAAGTCACAGGTAAAGTTAATCTGTCCCGATGCACCAGATAAATATCAGGTGCTTGTAAAAGATGGAGAGAAAATTGAAATTCAAATCAGAGCCAGAAAAGAGCTTGCATCGCCCGTATTAGAAGATGAAGTTTGCGGTGAAGTCTCATTTTGGCTTAGTGAGGTATGTTTAGGTACATATCCAATTTATCCGGAACAGGCAGTAGACAAACGCGCATTTGTCTGGTATATTATGCGTGTACTTTCTTTACTGCTGTAATTTGTAGAAAAATCAGGCGGTATAAGGTGAGTAGATTAAACAGAGAAAAAAAGTTGATGGTTGTATTTCCTACAACGACAGATGCCATGCATATGCAGCAGGCAGCCACAAAGTATAAGCTTCCAGGTCGCATGATACCGCTTCCGGGCGGACTAGAGGCTGGATGTGGGCTTGCATGGTGCACATTGCCAGAACAAAAAAATATGCTTGAGGCATTGACAGAAGAGCTTGGAATTAACACACAAGGTTTTTTTGAAAAGGAATGGTGAAAGGAACAATGATGAGAAATTGGAAATTGAGAAGCAGTGTAATTGTACTTGCAGCAGTAATGATGGCTTCGTCAGGATGCGGCAAAAAAAATAATGATACAGCAAGTCTTCCGCAGCTGCCAAGCCAGACACAAACACAAGAGCAGACACAAGAACAAACAATTGAGCAGACTATACCTGTAACGACAGAGGAAGAAGCAATTCCAGTTCCGGTAGCGCCAGGAGAAGTGAATGTATCGTCATCTTCGTCAGCAAGCGCGTCAAGCTTGGCAGCTACATCGTCACAGGCTGTACAGGCAGAAGATGGCTACGAGCCGCGAGATGAAGAAGTTTATGCGACACAAAAGGTTAATATTCGCGAGGCAGCTTCGACAGATGCAGCAAAGGCAGGATCTCTTGAGGCGGGTGCATCCATTCACAGAATAGGCTACACTGCAGAGTGGAGTAAGGTAGAATATAACGGTACAACATGTTACATTGCAAGTGAATATCTTTCAGATAAGGCACCAGAAACTGTAAATCAGCAGGTACAGGCACCAAGCGCAGCTACAGAGCTTTGGAGTGGTGATTTAAGTACACTCAGTACGAATGAGTTCAGCGGAATTGCAGACTATAGGGATCGCGATGCGTTAAATGTTCCGAATGGCTGTTATTATTTAAAGAAGCTGTACGGAAAGTATAATGCAAAATTTATCGAAGATACATCAAAGAAAGTAATTTATCTGACTATGGATGAGGGATATGAGGCAGGCTTTACACCTCAGATTCTTCAGACACTTCGCGAGAAGAACGTAAAAGCAACCTTCTTTGTCACAAAAGAATTTTATGACAGCAATCCAGAGTACATTAAACAGATGATTGATGACGGTCACACTGTAGGAAATCACACCTGCAACCACAAGAATATGCCATCGCTTTCACTTGAGGAGCAGACAAACGAGATCATGGTTCTTCACAACCTGGTTAAAGACAACTTTGGTTACGAGATGAAGCTGTTTAGATTCCCAGAGGGTTCTACAAGTGAGCAGTCATTAGGTCTTGTAGAAAGCCTCGGCTACCAGAGCGTATTCTGGAGCTTCCACTATTTAGATTACAACTCCGATGCTCAGAAAGATCCGGCAGAGACATTGCAGCTTTGCATGGACAGCATTCATCCTGGTGCAATCTATCTGCTTCATGCAAAGTCAGCGACAAACACACAGATCCTTGGAGAATGGATCGATGCAGTGCGCGCCGCAGGCTATGAATTTGGAGGTGGACTGCCAACTACGTGGTAACCATAAAAAAATCCCCTGATAGAGGAGAAATCCTCTATCGGGGGATTTTGTGTGTGTTTAAAATTGAGTAATCTTATTTACTTTTCTGCGCGAAGGAATGCCTCGTATCCGCGGCATGTCTCGTAAACGTCGATCTTACTTACAACTTCCCACGGTGCGTGCATGTTAAGAACCGGAACGCCACAGTCGATAACTTCCATGTTCAGGTTTGCAAGGATATAAGCGATAGTTCCGCCGCCTCCCTGGTCAACCTTTCCAAGTTCACTAGTCTGGAAGAATACGCCTGCATCGTCCATTACCTTTCTAAGGTAAGCGATATACTCTGCATTAGCATCATTGCAGCCGCTCTTTCCGCGAGCACCGGTATACTTATTGAATGTGAAGCCTCTTCCACAGAAAGCACTGTTCTTTCTCTCATTTACCTCTGGGTAATTTGGATCAAATGCAGCACTTACGTCAGATGAGAGCATCTTGGAGTTTTTCAGACAGCGGCGAAGAATAAGATCGCTGTATGATGTGCTAGTCAGTGCAATAAGCTCAGCAACGATATTCTCGAAGAAACGGGAATGCATACCAGTAGCACCGTTGCTTCCAACCTCTTCCTTATCAACAAGCAGACAGCAGCTTGTATGTACAGGATTCTCTACCTTAAGCATAGCAGCAAGAGAAGTGTAGGAGCATACACGGTCATCATGGCCATAGCCCATGATCATGCTGCGGTCAAGTCCATAATCTCTTGCAGGACCAGCCGGAACGATCTCAAGCTCAGCAGACAGGAAATCTTCTTCCTCAATGTCATACTTTTCCTTTAACATAGAAAGGATCAGCTCCTTAACAGGCTCCTTGCAGTCATCAGCAGCATTCATAACAGGACGGCTTCCAACAGTTAGATTTAACTTCTCGCCCTCGATTGCCTTAGAGAGAGTCTTTGCCATCTGATCACCAGATAAGTGAATCAAAAGATCAGAGATACCAAGTACCGGATCAGACGGATCCTCACCGATTACAACATTGACAACAGTGCCGTCCTTCTTTGCAACAACGCCGTGAAGAGCAAGCGGAAGAGCAACCCACTGATACTTCTTGATTCCGCCATAGTAGTGTGTATCAAGAAGAGCAAAATCCTCATCCTGATAAAGCGGATTCTGCTTAACATCAATACGAGGAGAGTCAATGTGTGCACCAAGGATATGCATACCCTTTTCCATCGGCTCAGTACCAACTACAAATAAAGCAAGTGTCTTGCCCATGTTGTTGGCATAAACCTTATCGCCAGCCTTTAATTGTGTACCAGCCTCGATACAGTCATTTAAGTTCTTGTATCCAGCAGCCTTGGCCAGACGAATACTTTCCTCTACGCACTCACGCTCTGTCTTGCAGTCGGAGATGAATTTGATATAATCAGCGCAGAGTGCATTTACCTGTGCGAGCTTTGCTTCATCGCAGGATTTCCATGCATTTTTACGTTCCATAACAAATACTTCCTTTCTTTTTGGGGAAAAATAGAGTATCCCTTATCATTCTTATTCATTATACCATAGGAAATGAAGTTTGTCTTATTAAAAGTACAAAAAAATGCAAATTCTTGTTGAATTATTTGCTCAAAAACGATACAATGTTAAATGGCAGAAGATGGTTTTAACCATTAGAATAAAAAATTAAACGGAGGACGAATATGAGTACAACATCACAGAATTCAGCAAGCAGCCGTATCAGTGCTTTGCTTGATGACAACAGTTTTGTTGAGATCGGCGGATCAGTTACTGCCAGAAATACCGATTTCAATTTGCAGAACAAAGAAACACCTGCAGATGGAGTATTAACAGGATATGGTACTATTGATGGTGCCCTTGTCTATGTTTACAGCCAGGACGCAACTGTTCTGGGCGGTTCCATCGGAGAAATGCACGCAAAGAAGATTGTAAAGCTTTACAGCCTTGCAATGAAGGTAGGTGCACCGGTAATCGGTCTGGTAGACTGTGCAGGAATGAGATTAGAGGAGGCTACCGATGCATTAGAGGCATTTGGTAAGCTGTATGAGTGCCAGGCACTTGCATCTGGCGTAGTTCCACAGATCACAGCAGTTTTCGGAACATGCGGCGGCGGTATGGCAGTAGTTCCGGCTCTGACTGATTTCACATTTATGGAGGCAAAGAACGCAAAGCTGTTCGTTAATTCTCCAAACGCATTAGAGGGCAACAAGACTGAGAATACAGCAAACGCAGCATTCCAGAGCAGCGAGGCTGGTATGGTAGATGTAGTTGCACAGGAAGATGAGCTGTTAGAGAGCATCCGCACCTTAGTAAGCATCCTGCCGGCAAACAACGAGGATGACATGTCATACAGCGAGTGCACAGATGACTTAAATCGTGCATGTACAGATCTTGAAGCATCAGCAGCAGATCCGGCACTTAGCCTGCCAATGATCTCTGATGATAACTTCTTCTTCGAGGTAAAGAAGGATTACGCAAAGGATATGGTAACTGGCTTTATCCGCTTAAACGGAAACACCATCGGCGCAATTGCAAACCGTACTGCTTTATATGACGAAGAGGGCAAGGAGGCTGAGACCTTCGACGGTACCTTAAGCGCAGAGGGTGCTGAGAAGGCAGCAGAGTTCGTAAACTTCTGTGACGCATTCTCAATCCCAGTTTTAACACTGACAAATGTTACCGGATACAAGGCAACAAAGTGCCAGGAGAAGAGAATCGCAAAGGCAGCTGCAAAGCTGATTTATGCATTCCATGATATGACTGCTCCAAAGGTAAATGTAATCGTAGGCGCAGCAAACGGAACAGCATCCTTAGCAATGAACAACAGTGCAGATATGACATATGCATGGCCGCAGGCTACCATCGGCATGATGGATCCAGTAAGTGCAGCAAAGATCATGTATGCAGATGAGATCGCAAAGGCAGATGATAAGAATGCTCTTATAAGCGAGAAGGCAGCAGCTTACGCTAAGCTTCAGGCAAGTGCAGAGTCTGCAGCTAAGAGAGGTTATGTAGACAGCATTATCGCTCCGGAAACTACAAGACAGATCGCTGCAGCAGCATTTGAGATGCTGTTCACAAAGAGAGAGGACCGTCCGGCAAAGAAGCACGGTACCGTTTAATGCAGAAACACAGTACCGTGTGAACACATCGCGGATTAATGATCCCCTATGTGTGTACGGGGTGGAATGAGAGGTAGATATGAAAAGAAAGTTAGCAGTATTATTAAGTGTGCTGCTGTGTGCGTTTGGGCTGACTGCCTGCTCCTCATCCAGTGCTTCTGATACAGCAAGTGAGGACATGGCTGTCTACAAGACAGAGGCAGTTGCACTCATTGATACACTTGTAAATGAGCAGAAAACACTTGACGAGTTAAAGGCTGAGGCAAATGACGAGGATGAGGCCGCTGCATTTGAGGCTGGTTTTTCAGCGTGGGAAGATGCAAAGGAAGAACTCGGCGCAGTTAGCGAGATCAAAGAGGATTCTGCTGATGTCAGCTACGAAAACCAGAACAAGCTTTATGTTGTCAGTGTAGACGGAACCTTTGACAAGCGTGATGCAGTTGTCACTGTTACCTTTGATAAGAAGGGAAATTTAAGTTCTGTTGCATTCAACGGTGTTTATACACTGGGTGAGAAGATGTCAAAGGCAGCCTTAAATACCGTTATGGGTCTGGCAGTCGTATTCGTTATGCTGATCTTCATCAGCTTGATCATCTACTGCTTCAAGTTTATCCATGAGGCAGAGGAAAGAGCAGCTGCAAAGAAGAAGGCTTCAGAGCCTGCTCCGGCACCTGCACCTGCACCAGTAGTAGAAGAAACAGTAGAAGAAGAGGACGATCTTGAGCTTGTAGCTGTTATTGCAGCAGCAATCGCAGCAAGCGAAGGTACCGATCCGAATGGTCTGGTAGTTCGTTCTATTAAGAGAGTTGGCAAGACAAACAACTGGAAAAGAGCATAAAAGCAGCCGCAAAGCGGCAGAAGGAGATTAAGATGAAAAATTATACCATTACTGTAAATGGCAATGTATATGAAGTAACTGTTGAAGAAGGAACCGGATCCGCAGCAGCTGCAGCACCAAAGGCAGCTCCTAAGGCAGCACCGAAGGCTGCTCCAAAGGCAGCAGCACCGGCTGGCGCACAGGGTGCTGTAAAGATCAGCGCTCCAATGCCAGGTAAGATTCTTGGTGTTAAGGCAAACGCTGGTGACGCTGTAAAGAAGGGTCAGGTAATCGTTGTTCTTGAGGCTATGAAGATGGAGAATGATATCGTAGCACCTCAGGATGGAACCGTAGCTTCTATCAATGTAACAGCAGGACAGTCCGTTGAGTCTGGCGCAGTACTTGCTACAATGAACTAATGAAGCTCCTACGTAAGTAGGTGAATCCTGCACATGCAGGAAATATACGGGAGGTATTAGACAATGAGTTATGTAACTGAAACATTAGGCAATCTAATCCACCAGACCGCGTTCTTCAATCTGTCATGGGGCAACCTGTTAATGATCCTTGTTGCACTGGTATTCTTATACCTGGCAATCAAGAAGGGATACGAGCCGTTACTGCTTGTGCCGATTGCATTCGGTATGCTGCTTGTTAACATGTATCCGGAAATCATGGCAAACCCGGAAGACACTTCAAACGGTGTTGGAGGATTACTGCATTATTTCTATATTCTGGACGAGTGGAGTATTCTGCCGTCTCTGATCTTCATGGGTGTTGGTGCGATGACTGACTTCGGTCCGCTGATCGCAAACCCAATCAGCTTTTTGATGGGTGCTGCTGCACAGCTTGGTATCTATCTGGCTTACTTTATGGCAATCCTTATGGGATTCTCTGATAAGGCAGCTGCAGCAATCTCTATCATTGGCGGTGCTGACGGCCCGACCTCTATCTTCCTTTGTGGTAAGTTAGGACAGACCCAGTACATGGGACCAATCGCCGTTGCTGCATATTCTTACATGTCTCTTGTTCCGATCATTCAGCCGCCGATCATGAAGGCACTGACTACAGAGAAAGAGAGAAAGATCAAGATGGAGCAGCTTCGTCCAGTATCAAAGCTGGAGAGAATCCTGTTCCCGATCATCGTAACAATCGTTGTTGTTTTGATTCTTCCAAGTACTGCACCGCTTATCGGTATGCTTATGCTTGGTAATTTGTTCCGCGAGAGTGGTGTTGTTAAGCAGCTTACTGAGACAGCTTCCAACGCACTTATGTATATCGTAGTTATCCTTCTTGGTACTTCTGTAGGTGCATCTACCAGTGCAGAGGCATTCTTAAAGATGGATACCTTAAAGATCGTTGCACTTGGTATGATCGCCTTCGCATTTGGTACCGCAGGCGGTGTCCTTCTTGGAAAGCTTTTGTGCAAGGTTACAAAGGGCAAGATCAATCCGCTTATCGGTTCAGCAGGTGTATCTGCCGTTCCGATGGCAGCGCGTGTATCACAGAAGGTTGGTTCAGAGGCAGATCCGAGCAACTTCCTTTTGATGCATGCAATGGGACCAAACGTAGCCGGTGTTATCGGTACGGCCGTTGCGGCAGGTACGTTTATGGCAATATTTGGAGTATAAAGTTCACTCGTCAGACTGTTGTGCAAGGATCTCATGCTTGCATGAAGATCCTGCATAACGGACTGAAACACGTATACTGATAAAATTTGGAGGTAATATAATGGCAGAGCAAGTAAAAAGGCCAGTAGGAATTACAGAGACGGTCTTAAGAGATGCGCATCAGTCTCTGATGGCAACTAGAATGACCACAGAGCAGATGCTTCCAATCGTTGAGAAAATGGATCAGGTAGGATACCACTCCGTAGAGTGCTGGGGCGGTGCTACATTTGATGCCAGCCTTCGTTTCCTGAAGGAAGATCCGTGGGAGAGACTGCGTAAATTAAGAGCAGGTTTCAAGCATACAAAGCTGCAGATGCTGTTCCGTGGACAGAACATCTTAGGCTACAATCACTATGCAGATGACGTAGTAGAGTACTTCGTACAGAAGTCAGTTGCAAATGGTATGGATATCATCCGTATCTTCGACTGCTTCAACGATCTGCGTAACTTAAAGACAGCAGTAAACGCAACAAAGGCAATCAAGAAGGAGAACCCAAATGCTGAGGCACAGATCGCACTGTGCTACACCCTTGGTGATGCTTACACACTTGATTACTGGAAGAAGATTGCAAAAGAGATCGAGTCCATGGGTGCAGATTCTATCTGTATCAAGGATATGGCAGGTCTTCTTGTTCCGTATAAGGCAACTGAGCTTGTTACAGCTCTTAAGAGCGCAACAAAGCTTCCGATTCAGATTCATACCCACTACACCTCTGGTGTTGCATCCATGACATATATGAAGGCAGTTGAGGCTGGCGCAGATGTTATTGATACAGCAATGAGCCCATTAGCTATGGGTACCAGCCAGCCGGCTACTGAGGTTATGGTAGAGACCTTCAAGGGAACTCCATACGATACAGGTCTTGATATGAAGCTTCTGGGAGAGATCGCTGACTACTTCCGTCCGATTCAGGAGGAAGCTCTTAAGTCTGGCCGCATCAACCCGAAGGTTATGGGCGTTAACATTAAGACTTTGATGTATCAGGTACCGGGCGGTATGCTTTCCAACCTGGTAAGCCAGTTAAAGGAAGCAGGCGCTGAGGACAAGTACTATCAGGTACTTGAGGAAGTTCCGAGAGTACGTAAGGACTTCGGAGAGCCGCCGCTTGTTACTCCGTCTTCTCAGATCGTTGGTACTCAGGCAGTTCTTAACGTTCTTCAGGGCGAGAGATACAAGATGATGACTAAGGAGTCCAAGAAGATCTTAAGAGGTGAGTTTGGACAGACTGTTAAGCCATTTAACAAGGAAGTTCAGAAGAAGGCAATCGGAGACGAGAAGCCGATCACCTGCCGTCCGGCAGATCTGATCAAGCCACAGTTAGACAACTTCCGCAAGGAGGCAGCTCAGTATATTCAGCAGGACGAGGATGTACTGACCTATGCACTGTTCCCACAGGTTGCTACTGAGTTCTTCAAGTATCGTGAAGCACAGCAGACAAAGGTAGATCCAGCTGCTGCAGATACAAAGAATAAGGCATACCCGGTATGATACTAGAGTCGAAAAGTCACAAGCTGATCATGCTTGCATGAAGAAGCTTGTGACCTTGAGACTCGTAAAAACATGAGGATGCAGCGATTTTCGAAGAAAATCAGCGAATCCGAATGTTTTTAGAATTGCGAAAGATGCGAAGCAGCGGAGCAATTCGTAGGTATCATTTAAATAAAAATAAGAAACTAAGGGACTCTTGGAAAACAAGGGTCCCTTTTTTGAAAAAAGGATTGTGTGAAAATTTTTTATGAGCAAAGTAATAGTAATAGGCGGCGGTGCCGCTGGAATGATGGCTGCATTAAAGGCAGCCGAGAATGGTCATGATGTGACACTGCTTGAGAAAAATGAAAAGCTTGGCAAAAAGCTTTTTATCACAGGAAAGGGTCGATGCAACGTGACAAATGCCTCCGATATGGAGACAATCATGAGCCAGATCGTGACAAATCCACGTTTTCTTTACAGTGCGTTTTCTGACTGCAGCAACACAGATGTCATGGAACTTATTGAAAACGGCGGATGTCCGCTTAAGATAGAAAGAGGTCAGCGCGTATTCCCAGAGTCAGATAAGTCCTCCGATATCATAAGCTGTTTTTCACGCCTTTTAAAAAAGGCTGGCGTAGAAATTATATTAAATAAAGAAGTAACGCATATCATCACCGAAGAAGGACGTGCAGCAGGCGTGTCACTTTCCGATGGAAAAAAAATAAGCGCCGATGCCATAGTGCTTGCAACAGGAGGTCTTTCCTATGCGTCAACAGGCTCCACGGGAGACGGACACCGCATGGCAAGAGAGCTTGGTCATACAGTGACACCATGCTTTCCGGCATTAGTGCCAGTTAACACAAAAGAAGACTGGTGCCGCACACTGCAGGGACTGTCACTTAAAAATGTTACCTTCACTGTAAAAGACGGCAAAAAGAAGCTGTATGAGGATTTTGGAGAGATGTTGTTCACTCATTTTGGTATCAGCGGACCACTTGTATTAAGTGCAAGCAGTAAAATCGTCAAAAAGCTTGATAAAAATCCGCTTTCAGCTTTTATAGACTTAAAGCCAGCGCTTACAGACGAGCAGCTTGATGCAAGACTTTTGCGAGACTTCTCACAGGAAAAAAATAAGCAGTTTAAAAATGCATTAAATGGCTTATTTCCGGCAAGACTAGCAGAGCAGATCGTCATTTTGTCAGGCATAAATCCAGACAAGGAAGTAAACGCCATCACAAAAGAAGAGCGTGCCCATCTTGTTTCTTTAACCAAAAATCTCCCATTGACCATTCTTAGTGTCAGGAGTTATAATGAAGCCATTATCACGCAGGGCGGCGTCAAAGTGCAGGAAGTACAGCCAAAGACCATGGAGTCAAAGCTTGTACAGGGACTGTATTTTGCAGGCGAACTACTAGACATTGATGCCCTCACAGGGGGCTACAACCTGCAGCTTGCATGGTCCACGGGAAGCCTGGTAGGGGATAGTATTGTATAAATACGTGAATAGCGTGACAAACACTTCACCGAAACGCCTCGCAGAAGAATCGTAAAAAGAAAAGGAGACAAACAAATGGGTTTTAATATCACAATTGATGGTCCGGCAGGAGCCGGAAAAAGCACCATCGCAAAGCTTGCAGCAAGCGAGCTTTCTTATATATATGTAGATACAGGCGCCATGTACCGCGCAATCGGTCTGTATGTATATCGTAAGCATGTGCCAGAAGAAGATACAAACGCTATTGGAGAGACTGCTAAAGAGACAGAAGTTTCTATTCGTTATATCGACGGTGAGCGCCATGTATATTTAAATGGTGAGGATGTAAGTGAAGAGATCAGAAAAGAACATATTGGTCATATGGCATCTGTAGTTGGTGCAGTGCCGGCTGTAAGAGAGCATCTCTTATCACTTCAAAGACAGATTGCACAGGAAAATGATATCATCATGGATGGAAGAGACATTGGCACATGTATTCTTCCTAATGCAGATGTAAAGATCTTTCTGACAGCAAGTGCCGAGGAAAGGGCAAGAAGACGCTACTTAGAGCTGCAGTCAAAGGGCGATAATACGCCATATGACGTTGTGCTTGCCGATATTAAAGAGCGCGACTACCGTGACACGCACAGAGATATCGCACCGTTAAAGCAGGCTGATGATGCTGTATACCTTGATACGTCAAACATGACAATTGAAGAGGCAGCAGCAAAGGTAGTAGAGCTTGCAAAGGCGGCACGCTGATGGAAGTAATTCTGGCAAAAAGCGCGGGCTTTTGCTTTGGCGTGCGCCGCGCAGTAAACGAAGTTTATCGTTGTCTTGAGGAAGAAAAGGATACACCAATCTATACCTTTGGCCCAATCATCCACAACGATGAAGTGGTCAACGATTTAAAGAATAAAGGTGTGCAGGTAGTTGACACATTAGAGTCGCTTGCAGCACTTAAAAAAGGCATTGTCATAATCCGCTCCCATGGTGTTGGCCGTGACACCGAAACAAAGATGCGTGAGCTTGGCATGCGTGTCATTGACATGACATGTCCGTTTGTAAAAAAGATTCACCGTCTTGTAGAAGAAAAGTCAAAAGAAGGCTACCAGATCGTCATAGCCGGAAATCCTGTGCATCCAGAGGTTGTAGGCATTGTAGGATGGAGCACAGACGGCGCATCAGTTGTAAAAGATGCAGAAGAAGCACAAAAGCTGGTATTAGACCCTAAAAAACCCGTTTTTGTGGCAGCACAAACGACATTTCACTACATTAAATTTCAAAATATAGTTGACCAATTAGAAAAAAAAGAGTACAATATAAATTGCGTTAACACTATCTGCAATGCAACCAGAAACCGGCAGGAGGAAGCAGCCAGTCTCGCAGCCTCAGTAGATGGCATGCTGGTCATAGGTGGGAGTCATAGCTCCAACACGCAGAAGCTGTTTGAAATATGCAAAAAAGAATGTAATAATACCCATTACATACAAACCGCTGAGGACCTAGACACCAATTGGTTTTTGACAGCAGACAGGGTGGGTGTTACAGGAGGGGCATCAACCCCGAATATAATCATTGAGGAGGTTCTACACCATGTCAGACGAATTCGGACAATTATTAAGTGAGCAGAAAGAAGTTGCAATTAGCCAGGGCGCAGTTGTATCCGGTCAGGTTATTGCAGTAAAGGAAGACGAGATTGTCCTAAATATAGGATATAAAGCAGATGCTGTCATTAGCCGCAACGAATTTACCAACATCCCGAATGCAAATCTGTGCGACCTTGTAAAGGTTGGCGATGAGATCGAGGCTAAGGTTGTTAAGATGAACGACGGCGAGGGCCAGGTTCAGCTTTCTGTACGCAAGCTGCAGGCAGAGAGAGGAAGCAAGGTTCTTGAGGACGCATTCGAGAACAAGACTGTATTAAAGGCAGTTGTTACTGAGATCTCCACTGGTGGATTAAGCGTAGTAGTTGATCAGACCAGAGTATTTATCCCGGCAAGCCTTGTATCCGATGTATACGAGAAGAATCTTGAGAAGTACAAGGGACAGGAAGTTGAGTTTATCGTTACTGAGTTCAACCCGAAGAAGCACAGAATTATCGGTAACTGCAAGGAGCTGATCATCGAGAAGAAGAAGAAGATGCAGGAAGAGCTCTTCGCAAAGCTTGAGGTTGGTCAGACCGTTGAGGGTACTGTAAAGAACGTTACAGATTTCGGTGCATTCGTAGATTTAGGCGGAGCAGATGGTCTGCTTCACATTTCTGAGATGAGCTGGGGCCGTATCGAGAATCCTAAGAAGGTATTCAAGAGTGGTGATAAGGTTAAGGTTCTTGTAAAGGCAATCGATGGAAATCGTATCGCACTGAGCATGAAGTTCCCGGAGGAGAATCCGTGGAAGGATGCAGAAGAGAAGTTTGCAGTAGGTACTGTTGTTACTGGTAAGGTAGCACGTATGACTGACTTCGGTGCATTCGTAGAGTTAGAGTCAGGTGTTGATGCACTGCTTCACGTTTCTCAGATCTCCAGAGAGCGCGTAGAGAAGCCACAGGATGTTCTGTCCATCGGTCAGGAAATTACCGCAAAGGTAGTAGACCTGAACGTAGATGCAAAGAAGATCAGCCTGAGCATGAAGGCTCTTGCAAACGATGAGGATCAGGAATAATCCGTAAGAAATACATCAAATAAAGTGAATTTAAAACGACCGGGTAGAAAAAACTACCCGGTCGTTTTTTAATTAAAGCAAGTGAAGAAAAGCAAGCGGTTCAAGAAAATAATTCCGGCGGTGCTTCCTGCGCCTCCTCAGAAGGAACAGGTACAGCACATCTTAGTGCATCTTCGAGTACATTATGTGCATAGGCGAGAATAAAATCAGGATCAGCTATATATTCTGTAAAAAGCTGCTTGGAAGAATACTCCTCCTTATAAAGATCAAACATATCCTCATGCGAGAGCGGAAGAAAAGTACTACTTTTCTTTGTGTAGCAGGTAGAAGCACTTGCCTGAACACGATGCTCCGGGTCTACATATTGGCCGACCTTCTTATGAACAGCGCGGTCCTCATCAGGAAGATAATAATAATCCTTATAATTATCAAAGAAATACTTTAATTCCCCGACAAAAGCACGAATCTCAATAATGATCTGGTTCGCACGGATCGATAAACGGCAAAGCGGCAGCTCACGCGTCACAGCTACCGGGACCTTAACAGAACAGTCCACCACAATAGTAAGAGAGGACGATGCAGTGCTTAAGGAATAGCCGGCAAGTGTCCACTCACTGCGGAATATATCAAGATAAGACAAAAGCGGCATAATCTGAGGAAGAGCCTTTAAATCATCCTCATTGTGAAGAAGAAGCACCTGATAAAGACGCTTATCACCAGTCTCAAGATAATCGTGATAAACAGCGATCATCTCCTTGCCGGTAGCCTGATCTAGTCTTGAAATATTTAAATAGCTTTCAAGTGTTGCAAGTTTTAAGTTCTCAAGCTGCAGAAGTGTTTTTACAGGACGCAGGTGGCGGTATAGATCAAAGCTGCGAATATTGTCAAGCACATCAGTATTAAGGCCATAGGCAGCAGCACATTTCTTTAAAAAAGGAAGATCAAAGGTTTCGCCATTAAAAGAAACAATAACCTGATAATTTTTTATAAAAGAAAAAAAGTCCTCAAGGATCTCCTGCTCAGAATTAAGCGAATCAGAAAACCACTGTCTGATATGCCACTCCATCTGCTGATGATAGACCGCACCAATCAGATAAATAGAAGAGGTAGCAGGTGTGAGTCCTGTCGTCTCAATATCAAGAAATACAAGATCCTTTAAGGGTGCAATCGCATGAGAATCATAAAATTGCGGGATCGAAAACGTTTTACTTATAACAACCATTGAAATTCCCCCGTTATATAAAAAATCACATTAACTACAAATCTTAAAAATTTCTTACATTATAGCATAATAGAGGAGAGAAGTCAAACCTATTCCTATTATACGATTTGCATTAAACAGAGACATATATGTAAACTATGATTATAGATAATTACAATAAAAATGAAAAAAATCGCAAGAAAGTATGAAAAAAAAACAAAAAAGGTACTTTACAAAGTGTTTGAAATGTGCTACTGTTTAGACAAGCGAAAAAAACAGCATGTTCACCAGTTCAACTGGCAACGGTGAAAACTTGGAAGGAGTATGGAATATGCAGGGAGATGACAGCAAAGAGGGCAAAGACAGCAAACGTTTAAGTCGCGCGGAGCTTCTTGAAATGCTTATTGAGCAGTCAAAAGAAGTCGAGTCACTTAAAAAGAAGGTTGACGAGCTTCAGAAACAGCTTGATGATCGAACGATTCAGTTGCAGCAGACAGGTTCGATTGCAGAAGCAGCTCTCGCATTAAACGACATATTCAAAGCTGCAGATCAGGCAGCATCCCAATACATCGAAAGTATAAAGCGTATGGAGCATGAAAAGAATGTAGAGTTCCAGGCGCTTCGCCAGAAGACACTTGATGCATGTGCTGTGATGAGAGAAGATACACAGGAGTATTGCAGACGGCTTCGTTATGAGAGCGAGGCAAAAAGAGACGCGCTGTATGCTCAGTTAGAAAAAGAAAAAGAAGAGATCGAGAAAAACAATTCTAGTGAAGGCAGCGATCCAAGCACAAGGACGTGCCTTGAGACATCTCCCAGTGTAGGTGGAGGTGTCTCATGAAAAAAAATAAAAAACAACCACTTGAAGTGCCGCCGATAGAGACTCTTGAAAAAGAGCTTCACAGAGAGCTTTACAAAAAGAGCTACAGGAGCACGCTTCGAAGCACGGTTTATACACTCATTACAGTGGCGGCAGTAGCAGTACTGGTAGCTACTTTGGTGTTACCTGTTTTACAGATCTATGGTACGTCCATGACGCCGACCTTATCAGATGGAGACATAGTTGTCTCCGTTTCTGGTTCGGAATTTGAAGCGCAGGACATAATTGCATTTTACTACAATAATAAGATCTTAGTAAAACGTGTGATTGCAACAGCAGGACAGTGGGTAGATATCGACGAAGAGGGAAATGTTTCAGTTGACGGAACACCCCTCGATGAGCCATACGTATTTGAAAAGGCGCTTGGCGAATGCGATATAGACTTGCCATATCAAGTGCCTGAAGGAAGAGTATTTGTTATGGGTGATCATCGAAGCGTTTCAGTTGACAGCAGAAGCACATCTGTCGGATGTGTGGCACAGGAGCAAATTGTTGGAAAATTAGTATTTTGTGTCTGGCCATTTACAAACTTTGGTCAGATCAAGTAGGAGAAAGGGGGCGTCTGTTTTGGAAAATCCGTTAAGAAAACAGATTCGTTCAATCATGAAGAATCATAAGAAACGTCAAATGTGGTATCGAATAGTCACCACACTGGCGGTTGTTGTTGTGTTTGTAACGACATATATGCTGATTCTGCCGGCCATCACGATGGAAAACAAAGCAGAGTGCGGTATCACAGAGCACAAACACGACGCAAACTGTTACAGCTCGCATTATGAGAAGGAGAAAGAGCTTGTCTGTACGACAGATTCACTAGGTGTACATAAGCATACAGATGCCTGCTACGATGCAGAGCATAAGCTGATCTGTGGTTATGCAGACTTTGTGATTCATGAACATGACGCATCCTGCTACGACAAAGACGGCAATCTAGTATGCACCATTCCAGAGCATAAGCTGCATCAGCACACACCAGAGTGCTATCAGATGCAGAAGCAGTTAGTATGTACACAGGAAGAATCAGTTGGTCATACCCATACGCCTGAATGCTACACAAAACAGCAGGGCGCATTAATCTGCGGCAAAGAAGAGCATACACACGGCGAAGGCTGCTACGATGCAGAAGGCAATTTAATCTGCACACTAGAAGAGCATACGCACAGTGACGAATGCTACGAGTGGAATGACATACTGACATGTACGATTCCAGAAAGCGCAGGTCACACACACAGCGAAGCCTGCTATCAGAATGTGCAGGTACTAATCTGTGAAGAGCCAGCCGAGCTTCATACACACACAGCAGAGTGCTACAAAGACGGCGTACTCGCATGTGGAAAGCTAGAATTAAAAGAGCATAAGCATAGCGAAACATGTTTCACAGAAAAGCAGGTTCTCGTAGAGACATTAATCTGTGACAGAGTAGAGCATGTACATACAGACGAGTGCTACAAAAAGAGCACCGAAGAAACCGCGACCAGTGAAGAAGTAACCGCTAGTCAGAACGAAGAAACTTCAACCGAAGAAACTTCAAGTGAAGAGACTTCAACCGAAGAAACTTCAAGTGAGGCAGACACCGATGCAGAAGAGGCAAGTACAGAAGCATCAAGCGAAGAAACAAGCTTAGAAGAAGCAAGTACAGAAGAGACAAGCATCGAAGAAACAAGTCTTGAAGCATCAAGCGAAGACGAATCAGAGTCAGAGTCTGAAAGCGAGACAGAGGAAAGTTCTTCTATCGAAGCAGAGACAGAAGAAGAAAGCTCAGAGGAAGTAAGTACCGAGGAAGTAAGTACCGAGGAAGTAAGTACCGAAGAAGAGAGTTCTGAAGAGGAGAGCTTCGAAGAGACTTCTACTGAGGAAACATCTGAAGAAGAGCTGACGAGTGAAGAAGCATCTACAGAGGAAGAAACTTCAGAGGCGGAAGAGGAGAGTAGCGAGGAGGCTTCCACCGAGGAGGAGACATCAGAAGCAGAAACAGAAGAAGAGTTAGCATATGACTTGAACAACTGGAATCTGGAAATAGATGGACCGTTATTGACGGTAGAAAAGAATATGTCTTCATCGAATGTGAGAAGAATGAGAAAAGCTAGTAGAATAGCTACTCAGGCAACTACTACAGGTGTTGATTTTGGACCGCATATTACGGGAATTATTTTCTCAAAAATTCAGAATGGTTACTGGGTTCCAATTGGTGATGGAGAATCCGTAAAAGAAGGAGATCAGGTAAGATTTTATATTTCATATAATATCCCTGATGGAAAAGTAGATTCGAGTAATAAGAAAATTTATTATCAGTTACCAAGCGGAGTTAAGTTACGTAAGGAGGAAAATGGTTCCATTTACAGAAATGGTGTTGCTGTTGGAACATATACAATTTCTCCAGATGGATTAATTGAAATTGAGTTTGAAGATAGCTTTGTTGCCGATGGAAAACAATTTAATGGAAATGTTTGGTTTGAAGGAACCGTTTCTGCATCTGGAACAAATGATAAGGGCGAACTTGAATTTGGCGGTGAAGGTGGAACTCTAAAGATTGATAGACAAGAGGAAACTTCGCAGAATGATATTTCTCTTGAAAAGTCAGGTTCTGCAAGCAAAGATGGAAAATCTGTTGATTATACGATTACTGCATCTTCCAAAAAAGGAAGTGGTAGCCCAGTTACTATAGAGGATTATTTTAGAGCATCATCACCTGCGTCAGCAGAGTTTGATCCAAATAGTTTTAAAATTTATAAGACTGATGACTATGGAAATCAAACAGAAGTGACGGGGTATACGCCAACATTTAGTAAAACAAATGATGGATATCCAAAGTTTACATTGACAGATTTACCTGAGCTGAAAGCAGGAGAAAAGTATGTTGTAAAATATACAGCCAATGTTTCAGTTAAGGGATCAAATGACTGGGATGGATCAGCTACATTAAATAATGGAGCAAAAGTATCCATTAAAACGGATAGCAAGGAAACTTGGAATTCTGTTGAAATCTCAAAGGCAATGATCAGTAAGACTGGTGGTTATGATTCTGATAAAAATGAAATTAACTGGACAGTTACTTTGAATAAGGGCAGAAAGGATATTCAAGGATATACGTTCTCAGATAAACTTCCAGATGGAATTAGTTTTATCGGAACAGAATTTGATGTGGTTGATACTACCAATAATAATGCAGTTGTTGGTAAAGCTACAGTGAAAGCAGATGGAAGTATTGAATACACATTTGGAACTGACCAACCATATACAGGTGAATATCGAATAACTTATAAGACCACAGCTCCAGATAACAACGGAAAGGTTACGAATACAGGAACAATAGGAAAAGATGGTGATGGAAATAGTAGCACAGCAGAAGTAGGCGTTTCACATCGTGACTGGGGAGTTAGTAAAAGTTATAAGAGTGAGACTGATGTAGATGCTGGAAGCAAGAAATTAACATGGAATACAAATGTTACTCTTCCAGATACCACTTTGACAGAATTCGTTTATAAAGATACTTTTATAGATGCGAGTGACGGAAATACTGGAAAACATTATGGAATCGCTAATGAACTGCAGGCAGAAATCGAAAAGAATTTTAGCTTACAACTTAGTGATAATACGAAACTTCCATATGAAAATGATCAAGTAACAGTGGAAGTAACCTATTATGATGCAGATGAAAATAAGATTGCTTCAACAGATACAACGCAGAAGGTAAAATCCTTTGAAATAAAGGTAATACCGAAAACTGGTGTTGATGTTAAAGCAAAATATATGAATCTTGAATCTTATAGCACATATGCCGATATATCAGCAATGCAGCCAGGAACTTCATGGGTATTCAAGAATAAGGCAGAACTTCCAGAACATCATAAGGAATCTGAAGCGCAGCATACGATAAAGAAAGATAAAATTCTATCAAAGCAGAGTATTGCGAATATTGGAAGAGACTATAATACTCCGCAAAGTTCACTAGGTATAATTCAGATGCCTCAGTTCGTGGACGGAACTAAGGAATTTACATATGATAGTTTAAAAAATGAGTATATTTACTATCGTATACTTATTGATGCTGAGAGTGCAAATGATCAGTCGATAACATTAACTGATTATATACCGAATGGTATGGTTATTGATGAGAAATCAGTGGAAGGTTGGTACTACTTCGAAAAGGGAGAGAATTATCAACACAGAGTTGATTATCATAATTCAGCTGGTCAGCAGTGGTATGATTTTGCGGAAAATAAAAAGCCAATTGTTAGTATTCCACAAGACGGATCGTTGATGACAATTACGATACAAGACGGATATGCAACAGCAGCAAAGAATGGCGGAAAAACAGGATGGAAGTTGGCAATAACTTACCGCGCATCTATAAAGGATGAGTGGAAGGATCTCAATCTGACTGATAAGACATATGTTAATAAGGTTGAATGGGGATCGAATTCGGATTCACAGACAACTACAGTAACAAGACCAACTATTAAGGTTGAGAAAACAGCAGTAGTAGAGACTGAACAAGATGCTAAGGGTACTATAAGCGCATATTATGCGGCATATTCTGTTGTGATTAATCCGTCAGGTGCGAATATGAATCCATATGCAGATACATTATCGCTATCAGATACGTTAACTTTACCGCAAGGTGTAACAGCGTATTTGGATTTAGATAATACTGGATTGTATTATTATGATGCATCAAAAGCAGATTATAAAGGTACAGAACTTAGTTCAACCAGATATACATTACAGTATGATGAACAAAAGAATGTATTAAATTTGGTAGTGCCAGATGAAACTGCTTGTGTATTTGTTTACAGGTATCGTATTGAATGTGGAGCAGCGCATGCACCAGAAATAAGCAATAAGGTAAGACTATACGGAAAGTTTGAGTCATCGACAAGTACCATAATTCATAATCAAGGATCTGGTGCATCTGTTGATAAGGGATCATTGAAGATTTATAAAGTCGATAGTGATGATTATACAAATCTTCTTGCTGGAGCTGAATTTGAAATTGAAAAATATGATTCACAATCAAAGATATGGAGTCGTGTGAGTGATGACAATCATCCAGATGGAAAGTATATTTCAAATGCGAAGGGAGAAGTTGAACTTCCGAAAGAATTTGTACAAGAAACATTGTATAGATTGAAGGAAACAAAAGCACCGTCAGGTTATAGTAAGTTGGCCAAAGAAATCTACTTTGTGTTTATGAAGTACGATAAGAATACTACGATTACGAATATGGGTAGTATCTTTTCAGCAGCTAGCGTAAGCACAGATAAGATTAAATTCTATGAGACTACGAATAAAGATGCCATCTTGTATGTTCCAAACGACAATACAGAAATTACAGTAAAAAAGGTTTGGGAAAACAAGGATGGATCAATATTGGTAAATCCACCGACAAACAGCATTCTAGTTACAGTCTATAGGCAGAAGCAACAGCTGGCAAAATGGACGGTAACGATTAATAAAGATGGACAGCGTACACCATATGAAGTTGCAAAAGGAAGTCATTTTATAATATCGTTTCCGTCGTGGGGAATTGCAAATTATACAGACGAAACAAAAGAAAAGTTTGTACAAATGCCAGATGGTACTTATCAGTTGCGAATAGAGCAAGTAAATAGTGATATGGAAATTGACCTGAAAACTAATGGAAGCTGGACAGCAGATATTGGAACTCCAGATTTTGATTCACCACAGGCATATGAGCCAGTTTCTGGTAGCGGAGAAGTAGCTGTTACAGAAGGTGGTACAAAGCTAGAAAATGTAGCATTGAGAGCAGCTAACAATTGGACAGTTTCTTGGTCAGATCTTCCTAAAGCCGATAGTGAAAACGCACCATACTACTATATTGTAAAAGAAACTGTAACAATACCAGGCTATAGGACTACATATCTTAATAACGGTGGTATTCAAACTGGTATCATCTACATTACAAACCAGAAAGAGGAGGAACAATCAATCACCCTCCCAGAAACCGGTGGAACCGGTACCTATTGGTATACCATGGGCGGCGTGCTCCTAACAGCAGGGGCAGCGTTCCTGATATATAAAAAACACATGCGGAAAGGAGGCAAGAGAATTTGGTAACAAATTCTCTAAACTCCCCAAGCATGGGGAACCCTCAATATACGCAAATCCTACGCATTATTCAGAGGGAGGGCACAGCCCAAAAACAAAAAAGGATAGGAATAGAAAAGAAAGCGAGGAAGTAAAATATGAAGAAAATGAAAAAAGTCATGGCTCTGTTACTCAGCTTAGTCATGGTACTTGCAATGAGCGTAGTAGCATTTGCAACAGAAGAAGGTTCTACAACAAGCGGTACTTACACAATTACAATTAACAACAGTAAAACTGGTCATACATATGAAGCATATCAGATTTTTAAAGGTACATTAAGCGAGAATACCTTATCTGATATTCAGTGGGGTAATGGTGTTAGTGCTGATGGACAGACTGCATTAGGAACTGCAAGTGATAAGGCCGCTACTTTAGAAACTGAAGCACAGGCAGCAGTGTTTGCAAAGAGCGTAGCTCCATATTTGCAAGGTGCTGTAGAAAGTAGTTTTGCTGATGGTAAGTATACAATCAGTGGTTTACAAGCAGGTTATTATCTTGTTAAGGATAAAAACAATACATTAACTAGCGCAGATGATTGTTATACAGCATATATCATGCAGGTTGTTAGAAATGTAACAGCTAGTCCTAAGGGAGAAAAGCCATCTGTTGAAAAGAAAGTTCAGGAAAATGTAAAGACAGATAATACTACTGATGGTTATGGAGAGCGTTATAATGATACCGCTGACTATAATATCGGTGATGCAGTTCCATTCAAGCTGATTGGTACTGTACCGGATATGAGCCAGTATGCAAAATATAAGTATACTTTCCATGATACTTTATCAAATGCATTTTATCGGCCAATCACAATATCTGTTTATGTTGCATCAGATAAAGCAGGCACTGATAAGATGCAAGTTACAGAGGGATTTACACCAAATATAGTAGTTAATACGGATAAAACAGTTTCAATTACAGTTTCAACCGACGATTTAAAAACAATTAAATATACGAAAGGTGCTGAAACTGCAACTGGAGTACAAGAAGGACAGTATATCATTGTTGAGTATACAGCTGTTTTAAATTCCAATGCTCGCGTTGGACAAAAAGAACCTGGAAATACAAATGAAGTATATTTAACTTATTCAAACAACCCAAATCAGAGTGGCGATGGAACACCAGAAGAGGGTCAGACTCCTGTTGATAAGGTAATTGTATTTACATATGAATTAGATGTAAATAAGGTTGATGGAGCAGACAATAAGAAGTTGGAAGGCGTTACCTTTAATTTGTATAAGAAAGAAAATGATGTAAAGAAATATGCGCAGGTAGTTAACGGAAAGCTTGCTGGTTGGACTGAAACTGAAGCAGAAGCTACTGAATTAAAGACTGATACAGACGGTCTTATCAAGGTAGCAGGTTTGGATGATGGTACTTATTATATCCACGAGATTAAGCCACTTGCTGGTTACAATAGCATTGCTGATGTAGAGATTGTAATCACTGCTGATACATCAAATGGACAGAGCGGTAATGGTGCTGTTTCTGAGTTAGTAAGCATTGATGTAACTGCAAATGGTGTAGCTGGAACTGGTAATGCGGCTGCTGGAACAGCAACAGTTACTATTGCAAATAATAAGGGTTCCAACCTTCCATCCACCGGTGGCATGGGTACCACAATCTTCTACGTTGTTGGTTCTATCCTTGTTCTTGGCGCAGCAATCCTTCTGATCACCAAGAAGCGCATGAGCGCACGCTAATCGTAGTTGAAGAAGAAATAATCTGATACGATTAAAGTGTAAACGTGAAAATCCGGGGTTAAATAGGTAGAGGAAAGAAATTGTAACCTTCCAGGCGTGACTAAGGCAAATGTGCTTTACGAGGCATCCTGTGTTGAAACAAGGGATGCCGACAAAGCCATTTCGCCGCGGAAACGCCTCGTATCCTACCGGGTTGATAAAAAAAGTAACAAACAAGGTTGCAATCGGATGCCTCTCTTGAGGCATCCGGATACAACCGTGAGGAGAGCTTATGAAGTGGATCAAAAAAAATATGACTACCATCTTATTACTCTTGATTCTCTTGGTAGGTCTGTCCTTACTGCTGTATCCGACCGTCAGCGATTATTGGAACTCGCTGCATCAGTCGAGAGCAATTGCCACATATGCACAGGCAGTTGCTGAAGTAGATGATAAGCAGTATGAGCACATGTGGGATGATGCTTACGAATATAACGAACAGCTCAAAAGTAAGTCAAACCGCTGGATCATGACAGACGAAGAGCGAGAAGAATATGAATCACTGTTAGATGTCAGTGACAACGGAATCTTGGGATACATAGAAATTCCAAAGATCAAGGTTTCGCTTCCAATCTATCATGGTACAGACGAAGGTATCCTTCAGATTGCAGTTGGTCATATCGAAGGCTCATCGCTTCCAGTTGGAGGACCGGGAACACATGCCGTATTATCAGGACACAGAGGTTTGCCCTCTGCTAAGCTTTTTACCAATTTGGATGAGTTGGTAGTAGGCGATGAATTTTTAATTCGTGTTCTGGATGAAACATTGACATATGAGGTAGATCAGATTCGGATTGTAGAACCGGATGATCTGTCAGATCTGGAGATTGAAGAAGACAAAGACCTGTGTACACTGGTCACTTGTACACCATATGGAATCAATACGCATCGTCTTCTAGTTAGAGGACACCGCGTAGAGACAAAGGCAAGCGCAAGTGCCATTCGCGTAACAGCGGATGCGATTCAGATAGAACCAAAGTTGGTTGCACCAGCCGTAGCAGTGCCGATTCTAGTAGTGCTGTTGATCTGGGTTCTCTTGCATAGCCGCAAGAGAAAGCGATAATAGGAAGGAGACAAGAGGGTATGAAAAGTATGAAAGTAAAGCGATATTTGCAAGGCCTGTTATTGATAATATGTCTGCTGGTAACATCATGCGCACAGATTATAGCAGTCAATGCAGACGAGCAGGATGTTTCATTGGAGATTACATTGGAGGATGAATCTACTCCTATGGAGGGCGTTATCTTCAGCATGTATCAGATCACAGACGGCATCACGGCACCAGACGGACAGTCATTAAAGTTTATGCCTGATTTTGAAGATTGTGGTTATAAGACAGATGTGAAGACTGCAAAAGAGCTGGTTGCACTGAGTAGACGCTTAAAGATCTGGATAGATGAGAACGACATTCAGCCGACCTATACACTGGCAACAGATGTGACAGGACGCTGCAGTATTTCTTCTATTCCATTTGGTATGTACCTGATTGTTCCAAGTTCCTATGATGATTATGGCCCAGTAGTTATGTCACTTGTATTTCTTCCGGGACGCGATGCAAACGGTGATTTGATCTACCAAAACCGCATTATTCCAAAGCATTCCATTCCAGAAGAAGATGAGCCGGACGGACCAACCAATCCGCACGAGAGTAATTCAACGACACCAGAAGAGACAAGTCCAGAAGAAACAACTTCAGACGAGAGTACGTCGACTGATGAAGAGACAACACCGTCCGAGCCAACAAGCCCAGCGGAGTCAACGACGCCGTCAGAGAGCAGAACACCGGAAGAAGAGTCGAATCCATATCAGCCAACGACTCCGGCAGCACCAACGACACCAAGTCAGACAACACCAACTACAGCACCACAAACCACAGCACCGCAGCCCACCACACCGCCAGAATCACCAAGACGTATCCTCGGTATCGAAGATCCAACAGGACGCATCGGTATGATGATGATCACAGCAGGCGTAGGACTAATGGCAATCGCAATTGTGCTGATAGTAAGAAGAGAACTGAAAAAATAAAATTTGTGACAAAAGTTAAATATAGGTTTTTCATTGACCGTCCACTATATAGTAGTGGGCGGTTAATTTTCTGTTCAGATTGAATTGTGAATCCAATGACAACCTGTCCAAAATATGGTATGATATTGATAAGGAAATGATCTTTAAAACGATGGTGTGAACGAAGGGCTGATAGGCAGGAAGGATAGGTGCACGATATGGAAAGAAAAACAACGGAGCCGATTGGCATGAAGATTCGGCAGGCAAGGCTGCCTGTTGGCATTGATCAGTTTGAAAAACTGCGTGAGGGTGGATATTATTATGTGGACAAAACGGAGCTAATTGAGCAAGTGATTGAAGAGGGATGTGAGGTAACATTGTTTACTCGTCCACGCCGTTTTGGAAAAACATTGAATATGAGTATGCTTCAATATTTTTTCGAGATTGGAATGGATCCAACACTTTTTGACGGACTTTATATTGCGCAAAATAAAGATCTATGCGATGCCTATATGGGAAGGTATCCAGTAGTTTCGATCAGCTTAAAGGGAGTGGATGCGGATTCGTATGAAAAGGCACGGGCACAGCTGATCCGCATTATCAATAAAGAGGCACGAAGACATCGTGCCTTGTTGGAAGATGAAAAAATGGATGCAATTGATAGAGAGCTTTTTGTGCAGTTCTTGGATCGTCAGATGGAGGACGATACTATTACAAGCAGTCTTCAGGAGCTTACGGAATTGCTGGAAATCCATTTTTCTCAAAAGGTCGTGGTGCTGATTGACGAGTATGATGTGCCATTGGCAAAGGCTTATGAAAATGGATATTATGATGATATGGTATTGCTGCTTCGAAATATGTTTGGCAATGTTCTTAAGTCAAATGACAGTTTGGCTTTTGCTGTGCTGACCGGGTGTCTTAGAATTGCGAAAGAGAGTATTTTTACTGGACTGAACAACTTTAAGGTTTATTCGATTACAGATCAGGAATTTGATGAGACTTTTGGTTTTACAGATGCAGAAGTAAAGGCGATGCTGCAATACTATGGATTACAAGATTACTTTAGTGTGGTTAGGGAGTGGTATGACGGCTATCGTTTTGGTAAAGCTGATGTCTATTGTCCGTGGGATGTTGTGAATTATTGCAGTGATCACCGGAAAAATCCAGATGTTGAGATGAAAAATTATTGGATGAATACGAGCGGAAATGAAGTCATTCGCCATTTTGTTAACAGTATGAAGGAACCGCATATGCTGACAAAAAGTGAGCTGGAGATGTTGGTGAGCGGCGATACTGTGACAAAACGGGTGGACGAGATGATCACATATAAGGAACTATATGCCAGCATGGACAACCTTTGGAGTACGCTATTTATGACGGGATACCTGACACAGCGAGGATACCTTGGAAACGGATACTATCGCCTTGCCGTGCCAAACCGTGAGATCTGCAGCATTATTATTGATAGGGTGCTGGTACTGTTTCGCGAGGAAGTAGTTCAGAATGGGGAACTTCTCGATAGCTTTTGCAAAGCTATTCTTGCAGCAGATGCCAGAAAAGTAGAACAACTGCTGACAAAATATATGGGACAAACGATCAGCGTGTGTGACAATTTTGCAAGGTCGCTCCATGAGAATTTTTACCATGGGCTAATGCTTGGAATCCTTGGCTATCAGCAAAATTGGGAGATTTTGTCTAACCGGGAATCAGGTGATGGTTTTAGTGATATCCAAATAGAAACAAAAGGAATGGAAGAAAGCGTAGGAATTGTGATAGAGCTAAAGTACAGTAGCGAAGAAAAAAAGATGGAACAGGATTGCCGTGAGGCCTTGCAGCAGATCAAAGATAGGGATTATGATCAGGCACTTAGAAACCGTGGCTATAAAAAAATATTGAACTATGGCATTGCTTTTTATCATAAAAAGTGCTGCGTACTCGCTCAAAGCTAAAGTCGTGAGTTTTCAAGGGGAGACAGTTACGGTTCACGGATAAGACAATATTTATGGCAAAGCCCGAAGGTGAATGGATTTCACGAGGCGGACACTTGAAGCAGGTCTTTCAAAGTAATGTATAATAAGAAAGAACATAAAAGGAACCTGCGGAGTTTGGTCCGCCGACGAAACCATTGCACCGTAGGGCTTTCGTAACATGTTCCGTGAACTGTAACGGCTCCCACATACCCTCCAGCTTTGCTTGACTTTGCGCATGTAAAAGTGTACAATAACAGCAGAAAATTTGGAGGTGAATTTAGTGCTTAGAAAGAAGGAAGATGAGAAATACTTTAAAATCGCTGTCACGGGAGTAGCCATCCTGCTGATCGGGATGGTCTGCTTCTTTTTGTTTTATCGAATCCGCGGATTTGGCGCCTTTTTTCATGATCTGATAGGCATTTTGGAGCCGTTTATCTATGGTTTTGTTATTGCTTATGTGCTTAGGCCGACATGTCGCTGGTGGGAGAAAGAATTAAGGAAGCTTTTAGTGCGCGCACACGTAAAACATGCGCAGGGAATTGCATCTGCACTGGCAATCACATTTTGCGAGCTTTTGACACTTACTATTGTAACTGCATTATTTATGCTTGTAATTCCTCAGGTTATAACAAGTATATTGTCGCTTGTCAGTGTGCTGCCAGATCAACTTGACAACAGCAATAAGTGGCTTCACGATATGTTAGAAAAATATCCAACTATGCAGCAAAGCTGGGATGGTTTATATGCAGAGCTGTCCACACGTCTGCGTGAATGGTTAAAGACAGATTTGACACCGATGCTTCAGACTATAATCAACGGTCTTAGCAATCAGGTAGTAAATATTGTTGGTTTCTTAAAAAATGCATTTTTAGGATTGATCGTTTCTATCTATCTGCTTGCAGGACGAAAACGTTTTCTTGCGCAGGGCAGACTGATTCTTTACGGTGTTTTTAAGGAAAAATGGGCAAGACTGATTGAGGATGAAATCATTTATGCCGATAAGATGTTTAGCGGCTTCTTAATGGGCAAGCTTGTTGATTCAATGATTATTGGAGTGATCTGTTTTATTGGAACGTATATGATGGGAATTAAGTCAGCACTTCTTGTCAGTGTTGTTGTCGGTGTGACAAATATAATTCCATTTTTCGGACCGTACATTGGTGCAGTTCCATCAACTCTTTGGCTGATTCTGGAAAATCCGCTTCATGCATTTTATTTTTTGATCTTTGTTATTGTGCTTCAGCAGATTGACGGAAATATTATTGGACCGAAGATTCTTGGTAATTCCACAGGCTTGTCTAGCTTTTGGGTATTGTTTTCTATCTTGTTCTTTGGCGGACTTTGGGGCTTTGTCGGCATGATTATCGGCGTACCGTTCTTTGCAGTTATCTATGATGTTATCACAAGACTTGTAATGAGAGGACTTCGCTATAATCAAAGAGACGATATGTTAATGGCATATGATGAGCAATATGTCAAAAAGTCAAAAATAACGCCGCGGCAGGAAAAGCTTTGGTCAGAGGAAGAAAAGCAGGAACTGACACAGGAAAAAACAGAGCAAAAAGAACAGCCAGAAAGTGTTATAAATGAAGGCGAGTCAGACGAGGACAGAAAGGAACTTTAATGGCAACAATACTTGAATGCAGTGAGCTGACGAAAAAATATGGTTCACACAGAGCGGTAGATAATTTGAATCTGCAGATTGAACGTGGTCGTGTCTATGCGCTGCTTGGTCCAAATGGAAGCGGAAAGAGTACGTTTATGAAGATGGCGGCAGGGCTGATTCATCCAAGCAGCGGCAAGATTTTATTTGAGGGGGAGTCAGTTGGTAAAAATAGTAAGGCAAAGACAGTCTATATGCCGACAGAATCGTATTTTTACTCATATATGACATGGAAGGATGCCGGTCATTATTTTGCAGACTTTTATGAAGATTTTCAGCCGCAGGTATATGAACAGCTATTGTCAGCATTTTCATTGGAACCTAAAATGAAGATTTCAAAGATGTCTTCTGGTATGATGGCAAAGGGTAAGGCAGCGCTCGCACTTTCGCGTGATGCAAGTCTTATTATGCTTGATGAGCCGCTAAATGGCATTGACATTATTGCGAGAGATCAGATTTTGGAAACGATTCAAAAGTATTGCTCTCCAACGAAAACGTTTCTTGTGTCAAGTCATCTTGTCGATGACTTAGAGCGCATGACAGATGATGCTATATTTATGAAAAATGGTGGTCTTGTCATGTGCGGCAATGTGGATGAGCTGACAAAACATCACGGAAAAACAATGACAGAGCTTTACAAAGAAGTTTATAGCGACTGTGTGATGTGATCATTTGGAGGACAGAAAAATGTTTCGTTTATCAAAGTATGAGCTTCGTAAAAATAGAACGGCACTATTTGTTTTGCTTGCAGGACTGGCAGCGCTGCAGATTTGCTTTTTGATTGCACTTCGCGGAAAGACGCAGGACTATGCAATCATATGGTCAACTATTCTTGTTTTGTATGCAGTAGTGTGCTATTTTGCCGTGTTTATTTTTGCAATTACTAATTATTATAGGGAAATTAATTCAAAGACAAGCTATCTTGTGTTTATGACGCCTGTGAGCGCTCTTTCCATAATATTGTCAAAGATGCTGACTGTTCTTGTGCTTGGAGTGATACTTGCGGCAGCACTTGGTGCACTGGGATGGCTTGATTTTTCACTGTTTTTAAATCACTATTCCGTGTATAAAAGCATGGGTGAGGTGATTTCAGAGGTAATGAAAAATTTTGGAATCGATACAGCACAGGTAGCATCAATGGCGCTGTTTGGTATTATTACGTTTCTGCTTTCTGTGTTTTCTACAGTGGCTATGCTTTATCTTTGCATTACACTGGCGGCAACACTTTTGCAAAACAGCAGATTGAAGCTTGTTGTTACGATTGCGCTTTTTGTGGCTGGCATATATACAGAGTCAAAGATTCAAGGCGTAATTACAGATCTGCATCCGATGGTATATCGTGATACAGTTGATTTGCTCTATCTTTTGCAGCAGTCCTGGCCATATGCACTTGCTAATCTGGCTGAGCTGGCACTTTTTATGATTCTTACAACGTGGCTTTTGGAGAAAAAGCTGTCGCTGTAACAGGTGTTAGATAGGCAGCTGTATTTTTATGGGGAAAGATGAAATGGTTGATGTAGAAGAGTTAATGAGTAAAATTAAATCTGGTGTCTGGAGTACACAGGATGCATTTGATTGTATAAAGGATTTAGAGCAGGAGTATCTGCAGAGCAGTAAGACAAAAGAGTGGCGTGAAGATTATAGTCTTGCCGCGTATTTTACCAGCTATGGTATCTTTGCCTGCAGCTACCGCGAGTGTGTATTTCCTATGATTGAACTTTGCCAGAAGCTGTTGGAGGACTGTCCTAATTCGGCAGATCAGGCATTGTATTATCTGGCGCTTATGCGTCTTTATTTCGTAACTGGTTTTCAGCCTAAAATTGTGGAATATGGACTTAAATATGTGGAGACTGGCTATGCAGACAGAATGAATTTAAAATCTACCTATAATAGTATTGTAGTTGCTTTTACAGAGAATGATCTGTTTGAAGAGGCATTATATTATCTGGAAAAAATGATTGACGTTACAAGAAAAGATCCGGCAGCAGAAGGGGTGGATTTTTGGAATAGTGATATTGTCAATGAAATTGTGTACCTTGACAGTCTTGTATATATTAAAATTGGACTCGGACAGCTTGATGATGCAGCTGATGCGGCGAAGGGCTTAGAGGAACTGATTAAAACGAAGGTGCCTGATGATCAGAAATCATTTTTTGACATTCAAAAAGAGTTTACCTGTCTTTATCTGCAATTGTATATGCAGCCGCAGTCGGAAGAAGTGGCAGATGAGTTTGTTCATTATATTCATAATTTGCAGTCATCAGGGTTAGCACAGAGTGGAATTTCATTTTGTATCAGATATTTTGCGGAATTTCTGAAGCTTCTTCTTGTTAAGAATCGTTTTCAGGATGTAGTTGAAATTGGAAAATTTCTTGCTAAATCAGAACTGTTTACTGGAAGTACAAGCATGATCTACAGCCTTATGATGAAGGCATCTGAGCAAATGCAAAATTCCAGACATCCTAGTGAGTATGAGCAGATTAGCAAGCGCTATATTGAGGTGTTAGAGCAGGAACAGAATAATTATAATGCGATGGTGCGTTCTTTGACGCAGGAAGAGCTTCGTCTTATGCGTCTTAGAAAGACGATGGCAAGAGATTCACTTACGGGCTGTCGTAATCGCGCTACATTTGAGATTGAGGGAGTGCGTTATCTTAGCGATCACGCAGAGGGATGTCTTGTATTTATTGATTTGGATTTCTTAAAGGAAGTAAATGATAAGTATGGTCATGAAAGTGGAGATCAATATCTGCTTCAATTTGCTAAGATGATGAAAAACGCATTGAGCCACAATGAGTTTTTGTACAGATATGCAGGTGATGAATTTATTGTGCTGTCTAACCGCAGTAAATTTAAAATAGAAATGATGCTTGATGAGCTTTTAAGGAAGAATCCGATTGTGTTTATGCTGCAGGAAGAAGCGCGCCACATCAGCTTTTCATACGGAGTGGTAGAATTTGGTGAAATGCCGGGCGATATTTATACGATGATTCGTGAGGCAGATCACAGAATGTACCAGTGCAAGACAAAAAATCATAGTCGGCTGCAGAAGAAGGAGAACACAATATGAATTATGCAGAAATTAAGGAATATGACATTGCCAATGGTCCAGGTGTGCGCATGACGCTTTTTGTGAGCGGATGCCGTCATCACTGCAAAAATTGTTTTAATGAGATTGCGTGGGATTTTAATTATGGCAATTTATTTGACGAAACAGTGGAGGATGCGCTTGTAGAGAAACTAAACAGCAGCGTTGTTAGAGGACTTACACTGCTTGGAGGAGAGCCGCTTGATCCATCTAATCAGCCGGGAGTGTTAAAATTGCTTCGAAAGGTTAAAAAGCAATGTCCCGGTAAGGATGTTTGGTGTTATACTGGTTATGTGTGGGAAAAGGACGTTTGCGGATGGATGAGCGAGCAATGTCCTGAAACAAAGGAAATTTTATCGCTGATTGATGTTTGCGTGGATGGTCCATTTATTGAGGCACGCAAAAATATTTCACTTCAGTTTCGTGGTTCAGAGAACCAGCGCCTGATTGATGTTTCGAAAACACTTCAGACAGGAGAAGTTGTTTTGTGGACAGAATAAAAATAGAATATATTTACTTGGCAGCGATTATTGCTGCATTTGTTGCAGTACTTATAATTGGATTTTTTCTGCGCCGGAAATTCCGCAAATATCAGCCAGTTCAGGATGGATTGGAATTTGAAGTATTGTGTACGCAGATTTTAACGGCGAAAGGATACGAGAATGTAGAACTGACACCAACAACAGGAGATTATGGCGTTGACATATTTGCAGAAAAGGATGGAGTGCGCTGGGCATTTCAGTGCAAATATTATACTAATCCAGTTGGGGTGCGCGCTGTGCAGGAAATTTATAGCGGACGCGATTTTTATCATTGTATGGTAGGCGTTGTTATGACGAACAGCCGCTTTACGAAGAATGCGGTGACGCTTGCAAATGAGCTGAACATTCTTCTTTGGGATGGAAACATGCTTGATAAATTGCTCCTTTAAAAGATCAGCCCGGAAGTTTTTGCTTCCGGGCTTTTATCATGGGATAAGATTGTAGTGTACCAGTGCATTTTCAATTCCGTCATCGAGAATATCAGTTGTGACATATTCAACGTGAGAGCGAAGAGAAGGAGTTCCGTTGCCCATTAAAATACTGTGCTGTACATAATCAAGCATTGGAAGATCATTCATGGAATCGCCAATTACATAGCAGTCATCTAGTGACAGTCCGAAGCGGTCTGCGAGAAACTGAATGCCAGTTGCCTTGCTGTAGGCATGCATACAAAATTCACCGAATCCGCCGCCTCGATTAATGTAAGTAAACCATGGAGATACTGCCTTTACAAAGGAAGCAGTGTCGCTTTCTGGCGTTTCCCAGGTAACAAATTTGTTAAAGCATTTATTTGGAATATCTACATTCTCTCTGTGGTTTGGGAAGCGGTCATAGAGAGATTGTCTGGAAGCATTCATAGGTATGGACAGATCAAAATAAAAATAATCTGGTCCCTCAAGCAAAAGTTCCATATGATAACGGCGGGCTGCATCAATAACAGCAGCATGCGCCTCAGAAGGAACTGTAGCAGTAAGAAGGTGTTTGCCACGGTATAAGATATGAGCACCGCAGGCGCATACATAGCCATCAAAGCCAATACGAAGAATGTATGGCTGCTCAATTACATTAAATAAGGTACGTCCGGAATTAATAAATGCCAGATGACCGCGGCGGCGAAGTTCCTGAATTGCATAGACAGTGCTCTCCGGGAGTGTTTGATTGCCATCTTCAGTAATCAGCGTGCCGTCAATATCAAAGAAAACTATTTTTTGCTTCATAATAAAAATCCTTTCATTTGAAATGCGAAAAAAGAATGCCTGCATTCTAGGGGAAATTATAAATTGTTTGTCGAAAAAAAACAAGAAGGATTTTGAAAAAAACAGGAAAAAAGTGGTTGACAATTGGCGAAAGGAGTGGTATTATATTCAACGTTGCAGCAAACAACGGCAACACAACAATGACAACTTAGAAACAATTTGAGAAATTTTACGAATAAAGAAATAATTTCTTGAAAAGAAACAAAAAAGTTGAAAAAAGTGCTTGACAAACGCAAGCGACTGTGATATATTAGATGAGCTGTCGTTGAGACGGCAAAGAAAAAATCACAAAGAACCTTGATAATTGAACAGTATAACCAACCCTGAAGATTTCTTAAAAAGCCAGATTGCGAAAGCAGTCAGGCGAGTGAAATTTTTAGCGTAGTATAAACTACAACCTATAAAAACAGTAAAGTCTTTTAAGTAAGACACACAAACGGACAGGAATGCGTTAGCGCAGAACTGGACAGAGAATTGAACATGAGAGTTCGATCCTGGCTCAGGATAAACGCTGGCGGCGTGCTTAACACATGCAAGTCGAACGAAGTTTTTCTTTCGGGAGGAACTTAGTGGCGGACGGGTGAGTAACGCGTGGGTAACCTGCCCTGTACAGGGGGACAACAGCTGGAAACGGCTGCTAATACCGCATAAGCCCTTAGCACTGCATGGTGCATAGGGAAAAGGAGCAATCCGGTACAGGATGGACCCGCGTCTGATTAGCCAGTTGGCAGGGTAACGGCCTACCAAAGCGACGATCAGTAGCCGATCTGAGAGGATGTACGGCCACATTGGGACTGAGACACGGCCCAGACTCCTACGGGAGGCAGCAGTGGGGAATATTGCACAATGGAGGAAACTCTGATGCAGCGACGCCGCGTGAGTGAAGAAGTATTTCGGTATGTAAAGCTCTATCAGCAGGGAAGAAAATGACGGTACCTGACTAAGAAGCACCGGCTAAATACGTGCCAGCAGCCGCGGTAATACGTATGGTGCAAGCGTTATCCGGATTTACTGGGTGTAAAGGGAGCGTAGGTGGCAAGGCAAGCCAGAAGTGAAAACCCGGGGCTCAACCGCGGGATTGCTTTTGGAACTGTCATGCTAGAGTGCAGGAGGGGTGAGCGGAATTCCTAGTGTAGCGGTGAAATGCGTAGATATTAGGAGGAACACCGGAGGCGAAGGCGGCTCACTGGACTGTAACTGACACTGAGGCTCGAAAGCGTGGGGAGCAAACAGGATTAGATACCCTGGTAGTCCACGCGGTAAACGATGAATACTAGATGTCGGGTAGCAAAGCTATTCGGTGTCGTCGCAAACGCAATAAGTATTCCACCTGGGGAGTACGTTCGCAAGAATGAAACTCAAA
>OGRB01000137.1_pt1 | contig 79889 bp, 69 predicted proteins | sample 1553371 | NCBI WGS metagenome assembly OGRB01 (sample SAMEA2580027, study PRJEB22360) | human gut metagenome | reverse complement strand
ACAGGTATAATTACTGCGTGAGCAGCTATCTGAATTATACGGATCCCAGCGGAAATGATCACTATACTACTTGGCAAGGAATTATTGCACATAAAGTATTACAAGAATATTTTAAGTCCGAGTATGACTACCAGCTTGGATATCATCCATATACAGAATATAGGGTGACTGGTTATGCAAATAGTAAAACGGGAATAGGGTATGCAGATATTGTATTAAGAAGGCCAGATGGTGTATACGAAGTATATGAGATAAAACCCTATTCAGAGAAAAAGTTGGGAGGTGGAATTGAACAGAGGCAGGGATATATTAAAGCAATGAAGGATGCTTATTTACCTGTAGATGATCAAGGACATACATTTAATCCGAATAAAATAGTATTGCCAATAGTAGATACGCAATATAACTATGCAACCTATTATACAGATCCAAGTATGCCAGGAATGATATACTATAGCCTGAGTCAGACGAAAAGGCCTAAATATGTAACGGCTGTAATTAAGCAGGCAGATGAAAAGAAAGAAGTGTGGTGGTGCGAGCCAGGAGATACATTAACCAAGGTGCTAAATGTACTTACAGATGCGATGATGTTAGAATGGGTTGGAGAAACGCTCATTGATAGAGTTACGCAAAGTGTACTTCCATTTTGGGTGATGCCAGAGGATATATTAGATAATATGCTTGTATATCCAAATGGCTATGAGGGCATTCCCAATTCCATAGGATAGGGCATATATCATTAAAGACTGAAAAAATTTTAGAAACTATTATGGAGAGGATATAGGGGATATAATGCAATGAATAAAAGGAAAATAGTAAAAGAGATTATAAATCCATATATGGACAAAAATGGTTTCACATTAGAAAAGTATGAGCGGGGAGATTGGTCTTATCGAAAGAAAATCGATGAGGCTTTATTGGAGATAAATATTGCTGATGCAAATGGAAGACTTCATATGCACATAGGAGTCTATGGGCGTGCATACGATGTACAGGCAGAGCAGTTTATTGATACACTGCCATCTGCGAGGACAAGCATGATGGACTGGGATTATGGCTGGATAGGAAAAACGGAAGAAGAAAAAGAGAAACTGTTTCGGGACATACTGTATGATTATAGAGATATTTTAGAATTGAACGGAGACAGGATCTTTGAAAAAATAGTGACGGATTATAAGAACAGGCTTCCGAACAGAAAACATTATTTGCTAATGTTGGAGCATTACGATGAACTGGAGCAAAAATACAGGAAAGAATTATGCCCGGAAGAATGTGATATTCTAGAGCTATGGGAAAAAGTTGCTGCATGGGTGGAGAATGTACGCAAGGATCCTTTAGAGGAAATAGAGGAGAGATTAGTAGGATATGTGACAGTGTTGGAAACGGAAATGATTAAAAGGTATGGTGGCAAAAGAGAAAATGATTCGGATCGGGAAGCTTGCGTTATCTATGCCGGGAAAAATCATCAATTATTCAATTTTTTATCTAACTTTTTCTGGTTGTGGCAACATGAAGATATGAACAATAGGGAAAAGAGAGAGATGGAAAACTGGTACAATGAACAGAAATAGATAAAAATTATACTAATTGCTTAAAAATTAGATATCAAGAGAATATTATTTCGGTGTTCCGAATGCTGCATTACCAGAGGTGTCCTTTGGCAGTGACAAAGCAGAGAAAAGCTGCTATCAAAGAAAGAATTGTAGAGCAAAATATAGAAAGAATCGGCGGACAATAAAATGTCAGCTGATTCTTTTTATTCGGAAAATGATGCAACTATGATGTAATATTGTGTTATTTTGATAATGAAACTCAATACAATAACCGAAAATATATACGTGGGATAAGACAGGCCAAAATTCCTCAGGCAATAAAAATGGTGAATACACAATAGTTGGAGTAGTTAAATAAAATATTGAGGGGAAAGCAGTATATGCGAAAACTATTATTAATCATTCAAGAATTAATTATTGTGAATTGCATATTGGGAATGTTTGCTTTTTTGAGTATTACTGTACAGGCAAAAGGGCGTGTGTTGGACGAACCTATGGCGAAGGAAATCACGGGGATAGGAAATTATGGAATTGAAAATCCATCAAAACCTATAATCGATGAAGCATGGCAGGGGAATTATGTGTATTTTGGAGAGTATGATATGGACAATGACGGGAAGAAAGAGCCTGTGAAATATCGTGTGCTCTCCAAATGCACTACAGATTTTAGCGGAAATGACAGTACGGTAAAGACGATGCTACTGGACTGCGATAACGTCTTTCTGCCAGACGGTGACAAGGGAATGATATTCCATGAACTGAATTATGCCGTGGATGACAGCAAATGGAATAATAGTATTTTGCGGGAATATTTGAACAATGATTTTCAGACATCATCTTTTTCATTACAGGAGCAGGCTGCTATTGCAAACAGCGTAAAAGAAAATGTAGCAGAAAGTGATGGGGATGCCTGCGACTTTCAACCTCAGAGATGGACAGCACTTTCGGGAGATAAAATATTTTTGCTGGATGCAAGAGAAGTCCGAAACGAAAGTTATGGATATAGTAATGAGCAGTGGGGGGCAGACAACCGGGGAAAAATTTGCATACAAAAACCAACCATGTGGGAATGGTGGCTGCGTTCCGAAGAAGAATATCCTACGTTACCGGAAAATGAAGGTATGGGTGCAGGTGTTATAGCAAGTAAGGCAGTAGGTTGTCTCTTTGTTAATGAATATTGTGGAGTAAGTCCTGTACTAAATGTCAGACTGTCGGATATTCTTATGGTTTCTATTGTGGAAGGAACTGCCGGGCAGACAGGGGCTGCATATAAACTGACATTGATCGATCCGGCTATGAAAATCCGGCCAGAGCAAAGTACAAATGCACAGTCAGAAGAGCAGGTGACAGTACCCTATAGACTTACAGGGGCGGACATTGATAATGCAACATGGGTATCGGTTCTGTTCACAAAGAAAGACATCCTTACAGCGGACGGTTATTATGATGCCGGGGAAGCAATTTATATTCCGAATGTGGATCAGGACGGTAAAGCAGTATTTTCGATTCCAGATGAATACAGGAATAAGGAATGCGGAACCGATTATCATGTTTATCTGATTGCAGAGAATGTGAACGGAGAGAAGGAAACAGACTATGCAAGCAAACCGGTGGAAATCGTGTACAGTAAGGATCACATGGTGACGGTACCACAGACAGGTGATGCTGGGGGATTACTGGAAAAAATGTATGCTGTATGCTTTATCCTTTTCTGCATTTGGATGAGGCGAGGTAAAATATCCCTGCATAGGTGATGAATGAAAGGAAAACTCGGGAAATAATGGCAGCATCGGCTACTACCTCTACGATGGCAGAGGAAGTGTCTGCGGTATCACAAATGAAGAGGGACAGGTCTACCAGTCCTACCGTTACAGTGTCACCGGAGAGATCACCTTCGGGGCTCCGCAGTATGAGAACGAATACACCTACAACGGAGAGTCCTACAATCCGAATATCCAGAGCCAGTATCTGAGGGCAAGGTACTACTGCGTGGTAACAGCGACCTTCCTCACCGAAGACAGCTACATCGGCAACCAGACAGAACCGCTGACGCTTAACAGGTATAATTACTGCGTGAGCAGCTATCTGAATTATACGGATCCCAGCGGAAATGAGGTTGAGGTGCTTGAAAGCCTGAAAGGCTGGATAATTGATCCGGATACACAGGCACAAAAGACCATTGAAAATTATGAAAACCAGCGCCTTAGCATAGAAGATGCCATAGAAAGCGGCCTGCTTGGCAATAAGGTAGGACAGATATTCCTGGACTATGGGGATGTCATTGTGGGGCCGCCGGTAACGCTGCCTTCGTCTTTGGTAGGTATAAGAGAAGCAATCAAGGGAAACTTTGACAGCAAAGAGATGCAGAGGACTGCAACCACAGGATTTTATGCGGGTTTTGTGGGACAGGGAATTGAATATACCCAGATCATAAGCAAGGCAGACTACCAGCTGAGCATGATTATTACATCAGCGAAAGGGGTTAATTCAATTAATAATCCTTTATCATATCTATTGTTTATAAAGGATTTTTCGCTGACGCAGACTATAGATGCAGCAAAAGCAGGCTTACAGGATGCCTGGAATGGGACCTATGATTCAGCGATTGGAAGAAAAATAGGTGCTGGTACATTTAATTATCTGCTAATGACGATAGGCGGGGCCCTGCTGAAAGGGAAGGGGAATGCCTGCGAAGCGGTAGAGAGTGGTACTTCTTCTGTAGCTAAACCTAATCAAGGACAAGGATTCTCAAGTAAAGGTTACAATCCACAACCAGGAGAGAGAACTTTTGAAGGATATGTGAAGCAAATTAGTGACCCTGAAATCAGTCTGTATACAAAGTCATCTGGATTTAACAATAATCCAAAAGGCACTGGGGGACAATTTAAGAGATTTGGTGCAAATGAGCATTATGGACTAGCTCCACATGTCCATCAACCAGTAAGAAATGTAACGCCAAATGGTATGATTTTTGGAAAGACAGGAAAAGATGTAGGGATAGATGTTTTTAGTCCAAATAAAAAAGATATTAAACAGTTATATGAGTATTTAAATAACGGGAAATATCACGAATAAGAGAGGTACATTTTAACATGACAAAACAACAGACAATATTTTTTGAAGAATTATCATATATTCAAGAATATTGTGTAAATGTTGCATTATGCAACAGCAAAAACAATATCAATGATGAAGAACGCTTACGAGATGTAACAAGTGATGTAATTTATAGGGTAATGGAATTACTTGATGGATATGCTTGTGAATTACCTAGATTTAAACTTATCAATGCAGAAACAGGAGAAGTGCTTAATGAAGGAATTGAGTTGCACGATACATGTGTTGAGTACTTAAGCAAAAAGGAAATATAAGTATACTTAATAACATATTAATTTTTTTCGTTTTCTTATGTTATATATTATGTATACACTAAGGTCGCCCACCACCTAAAATTTAACCATGGTCTTTAAATTAATCGGAATGGCTCTCACCGAAGGTGATATAATCCTGTAGATTAATTTGAAGACCCTAGGGCGATTTTTTCGGACGGCAGTCTGGAAAGCCTGACGGATGCCAGCGGAAAGCCGGTGTTTTATGAGTACGACTGGCGCGGGAATTTATCCGGTGTGAGAGATGAGAATGGAAATATGCTGGCTGCGTATGCCCATACACCGGGAGGAAGGTTAAAGGAGATCCGCCACGGCAACGGGATCCGTACCGGATATGAATACGATACGGACGGCAACCTGGTGCACCTGCACATGGAACGTACAGATGGTGAGATACTGGCAGACCTCTACTATTCCCACGACCTGAACGGCAACCGGACCCTGAAGTCGGGAAGCCGGATCGGCGGAGAGGGAAAAGCCACAGAACACAAGATTTCTTACGTCTATGACCGGATGGACCGTCTGGTAAGCGAGACATACCAGAGTGGTAGTAACCCTAAAAATGTATTTCCAGAAAACCCAGATGACTTGTTACCAGAAATACCGAGAAATAAAGCAACAAAAGCTAATGGTACAACAAGTCAGACTATTCAAACGAGCGATAATATTAGGATAAGGGCAGAACAACATCCGTTATTGCCAGGCGAAACCTATAATCCAAGACATCATGGTGTTCATTATCATGTGGAATATAAGGTTGATCCTACAAAAAGTTGGAATAACAAAAATAATGTAAAGAAATGGTATCCTGAAGGATATACACCTGGAGCAGGCTCTGGATTCATACCAGGAGAACCCTTCCCAGAATAAGAGAGGTGACAAATAATGGATTGGATAAATAGCGTAAGCAACATGGATAATACAATATATGATATTTGCATAAAAGATTCTTGCTTGATTATATATATCAAAACTTGGGATCAAAAAATTAGGCAAATTATTTTTTCAAACTATTATGCCTTCAAAGAAAAAAATTCTATGGGTAGAGAGATAGGAGATATACTAATTCAAACAAATTCTATACTGTTAGAAGAATTGAAAGAAGATATTGTAAACGGTGATGGCACAATTGATGAAATAGCAGAGGTCAAAAGCACAATCTTTTACGATTCGTGGAATGAAATAATTCTTTTAGAGGTTTTAGGCGAAAACATAGAATTTGTTTAGTTGGGTTTGCAAACGTAGCAATTTTGTAACATTTTCCTTGACGCCTCCTAAACATCCATGTTGGGTTGTGTGTCAGAAAAGTAAATTTGTGCATTATTACTTGTTTTTGTCTGTTTTGGTCTTTTGGCATAAAGCCAATTCTGCTTGTTTTTATGAAAAGTTGTAGAATATTTATTTTGACTTATGCTGCGCTTGGGCGGCATAAGTCTTATAAAAAATTTACTCCCAATTCGTTTATTTGTACCTAAAGCTATTAGAAAAATCTAAAGCTTTATAAATATGCACATTGATGAATACTAACACTCTTATTGTATACCATTTAAAACTATCTATATAACAATAGAAGGCTAGCTATGATGGAGTAATACAAGTACCGGGAAGGTGGGAAAATAATGGAGCAGCGCATTTTGCAATATCGAAAACAAATAGATGAGTGGCTTCAGAAAATGGAGCAGAGAGCGCAGACATTATCACAGGACGGCGAATACTCAACGCAAGCGATACAGAGACAGTCGGATACACAGAAAACTGATACAGAGAAAACGGATACTGAGGAACAGACTATGCAGGAAATGGTTCAGGACAAGCTTCAGGAGCATCTGGTGCAGGTGGGATTTTTTCAGCATGAACGCCTGATCCATCTGATCGTTACGGTGACTTTTGCGTTGTTAGAGATGTTGGCAATCGTCCTGAGCGTGATCTCAGACAGCCTTTTTACCTTATTACTCCCGGTAGTGATCCTGATCCTGCTGATCCCGTACATCCGTCACTATTATATTCTGGAGAACGAAGTGCAGAAAATGTATGTGCAGTACGACAGGATGCTTAGATTACAACGTAAGGTAGTCGGTACCGGCGAAGGAAAGTAAGGGGAAAGTATGGAGATTTATAGCAAAAATCATAAAATAAGAATATTTGCCATAACCATTCTGACTGCGGCAATCCTGTTACTTACTGGCTGCAGCCAGCCGGAAGAAACAGTCTATCAGATACCAGAAGATAAAAAACTGATCGTCTATACCGCTCACAAAGCAGATGTATACGAACCGATCATCAAGGAATTTGAGGAACGTACAGGGATTTTTGTGGAACTGAAAGCGGGCGACACGCTAGCGCTTTTTGAAGAATTGCAGCAGGATGTTCCCGGTACCTTTGATGTCATGTTCGGTGGCGGTATTGAGAATTTTGAGGAGTGCAGAGACTATCTGGAACCTTATAAGGTCAGCGAAATAGATCAAATTGCGGAACAGTATCGCACGGAGGGAGATGCCTATACGCCCTTTTCTGTGCTGCCGACTGTATTTATCTATAACAATAAACTGGTCTATCCCGTAGCGGCTCCCAGAACCTGGGACGAATTGCAGACCGATCGTTGGAAGGGAAAGATTGCGTTCGCAGATCCCACGAAATCCGGCAGTAGTTATACAGCACTCTGCACGATGCTTCAGGTATCGGATCAGGATGCGCAGAAGACTTTGGAGGACTTTACCGGTGCACTGGATGGTTACCTGTCGCCCTCATCTGTTGCAGTGCTGGAGGAAGTCAATGCCGGTACCAGACTGGTAGGTATTACCACGGAGGGAATGGCGAGACAGAAGATTCTGGAAGGCGCAGATATTACGGTGATCTACCCCACGGACGGCACCAGTGCCATACCGGATGCCACAGCAATTGTCAAGGGCGCAAAGCATATGGAAAATGCTAAATTATTTCTGGAATTTACCGTCAGTAGTGATGTACAGAGACTGGTGGAGGAAGCCTTTTTCCGGAGAACTGTCCGCAATGATATGGAAGAGTATGCAGCACCGGAGCAGACAAAATTAAAAACGATCGATTATGATATTCATTGGGCTTCTCAGGAAAAAGAAAAAATTCTGAACACATGGGAGACGTTACAGGGGAGAACAGATGAAAAAGTGGATTAAAAAGTCGTTTCACAGACAGTTGCTGGTCTGCTTCGGTGTAGTTGCGTTATTGCCGTTATTGCTTTTTGGGGTATCCCTGATCCAGACTATGGAGACCAAGATCAACAGCGATTATGAGAAAAAAGTAACAGAGCAGGCGGAACAGATAGATGCCGGCATATTGGAATTGTTTCAGGAGTTCGAGACGGTAGTGGAGAATATAAATGCTAACACCCGGATCGTGGACCAGATAGGTGAAGATGACACCTGGTCGAAGAGCAAGATTTACCTGCAATTCTATCGGGAAGTGACTGATTACAGAGAATATGCCCAATTTGATCTGTATGATAAAAACGGAAAATGTATTTACACTACGGCACAGGGAAGTGCCAAGACAGATCTGCCGGTATACTGGGGCATCCTGAAAGCAGTCGAGGATAGTAAAGAGACGCTGGTGCTGCGGCGTGCAGATACTAATGACAGCAATATTTTATTGTATGCAGCGGGAAAACTTATGGGAAAAGACAGTATACCGGAAGGTTATATTGTGATCAGCATGCGCGCAGAAAATTTTGAAAAAGTGCTTCATGATAAGGGAAATGCCAAAGCGGAGGTGGCAATCATGGACCCCTTCTGGAGAACCATTTATGATAATGGTAACCTGCAGGAAGAGCAGATCCGGGAAGAACTCATGGTTGGTCATAAGCTGCTGGGAGTATATCGTGCCGGAGAACTGCTGATCCAGCCGCTGGGAGAGAGTGGATTGTATACTGCATTGTCCTGTCCCAGCGTGTTTTCGACAGAAGTATTGAAGTCCATGTACAGTGTGTTGATCGTGATGCTGACCATCAGTGTCATTCTGTGTGTTCTGGTGGCTTCCCGGCTGGGTAGAAATATGACCCGTCCTATCGAACGGATGAATACGGCCATGCGTACACTGCAGGAAGGAGACCTTACCGTCAGGATCGTCTCCGACAGAGAGGACGAGCTGGGACAGATGTCCCGGAACTTTAATATCATGGCCAACGAACTGGAGCAAAGCGTGCAGGATAAGGTTGAGAAGCAGAAGGAACTCAATGCTTCCCATATTGCCATGATGCAGGCACAGCTGAATCCTCATTTCCTGTATAACACACTGGACACTATGAAATGGGTGGCGAAAGCCAACCATATCCCGGAGATCGCTACCATGGCGGCGGGACTGGCGAAGATCCTTAGGACCAGTATCTCCAAGAGACAGTTCATCTATCTGAAAGAAGAACTGGAACTGGTGAACTGTTATGTAGATATCCAGAAGATCCGTTTCAATGATAAGTTCTTGTATGCCGTGGATCTGCAAGAGGGACTGGAAGAGTGCGTGATCCCCAAGCTGATCATACAGCCCATCGTGGAGAACTCGGTACTACACGGATTAAAGGAGAGTGAAGAAGGAAATATCCTTGTGCGGATCACAGAACAGGAAGATGTTCTGTGTATTGAAGTAACCGATGACGGCTGTGGCGCTCCCGAAGAATGGATGGATGCCATCAATCACAGAAGACAGGAGCAGCTGGTGGGGCATATCGGGGTCTCTAACGTGGATACCATTATCCGGCTGACCTATGGGGAAGAATACGGCATCCATATGGAGAGTCTTACCTCAAACGCCGAAAACCCTACGGACGGACAGCGAACAGAAGAGGAAGGCGAAGTCCACGGCACGAAAGTGACATTACGGCTGCCGGTAAGATACGGAGAAGCCTGAGGAACCGATACAGAGCAACGGACAGAGAGGAATTTTTACCGGATAGTGGGGAATATGCAGAAAACGGGAAGAGACAATGGAGGGAGTAATACGATGTACAAAGTGATCGTGATCGATGATGAGATGCTGGTGCGCAGAGGAATCGTGATGGAGACAGACTGGCAGGCACTGAACTGTGTCGTTGTGGCGGAAGCCGGCAACGGAATCGAAGGACTGGAAGCCGTGCGGAAATATCATCCGGATCTGCTGATCTGCGATATCCGTATGCCCAAAATGGACGGTATCGAAATGCTGAAGGAATTGCGGGCAGAAGGCAATGATGTCAGTGTGATCTTTTTAACTGCTTACAGTGAATTCTCCTATGCGCAGAGCGCCCTGAAATTATTGGCCAGTGACTATCTGTTAAAGCCTTTTGGAGACGGGGAACTGGAACAGGCAGTGAGCAATGCACTGGAGAAACGTAAGAGGACACAGGAAAAATTGGAAAACAGCAAGGAGGAGCCGCTTCCCGAACTGGTCTTAAATAAAGGCGATAAGAGCAAATATGTCATGGCAGCCGTAGACTATATTTCCGCTCATTATGGGGATCCGGAACTGTGTGTGGCCCAGATCGCAGAGCACCTGGGGATCAGTGAAGGACATTTGAGTCATACATTCAAAAGGGAGACGGATTACACGGTGGCGGCATACATTACCAGAGTGCGTATGCGCACTGCCATGAAACTGTTGAATGACTGCCGGAATAAGGTGTACGAAGTTGCAGAGCAGGTAGGCTATCGTGATGTTGCACATTTTTCCAGCAGCTTTAAGCGGATTGTTGGTGTTACTCCTTCCGAATACCAGGATAGAAGCATGTAAAGCTAAAAAGATGCACAAAAGAAACAATAAAATAGCAGAAAAACTATACATAGTATCAGAAATATTAAAATAATAACAGTTTTGCCTTATACAAATTGCTGAATTCCCAACGTATAATAGAATCATCAGAACGGAAGTGGGAAACATCCCATTCCAAGTACGTGGACCATGAAGGGTTATACAAACTATATGTTTCAAGGGAGGACAGCATATGAAGAAAAGAGTAGTATCGTTACTTATGATCTGTGCACTGAGTGTTGGTATGTTAGCCGGATGCGGCAGCAGCGAGACCCAGAACCAGGCAACTGGAAGCGCAGATAACACACAGACAGCCGGAACCGAGACGGTGGCAGAGACCAAGACCCCGGAGGCAGCCGACGACGCAAATCTTACTGCAACTCAGCAGATCATCAAACAGGCAGAAGGAATGACCATGGAGGAACTGGCACAGAAGGCCATCGAAGAATCCAACGGCAAGACCTTTTACGGTGTAGGTAATTCCAGCCGTGGTAAAGCAGCACTTCCTCTGTTCATCGAGTATCTGCAGTCTATTGATCCTTCTTACAGCATGGAATTTGACTGGCAGCAGCCTAAGAACAACAAGATCTTTGAACAGCTGACCGCTGATTCCCTGAAGCCGGAAGGAACCTTCGCAATGACCCTGATCCAGGATGGTAATCAGATCGAATCCAAGATGACACAGACCGGAATACTGGATACGTTCATTCCCAAGGAATGGGCGGAGGCTAACGGAACCACACCCGATGCGGTGGACGGTTATCTGGCATTACAGACGCTGAATAAGGTATTCGAATACAACTGTACCGGAGATAAAGTATATGACAACTGCTGGGACTTCGTAGCGGAAGGAACTCACGCATTGTTCATGGATATTGATTCCGAGGTTGTAGGTAAGAATTTCCTGTACATGCTGACCGAAGACAAATACGCAGCCATGTTAAAGGATGCTTTCAATGCATTACCCGCTGATGAGCAGGCTTACTTCCAGCCCACGATTGATGAGATGGAATCCGAGGCAAATGATTTAGGCTTAGGCGCTGATGGTAAATATGCCCTGGCATGGATCAAGCTCTGGGTAGGCAGCTACAATGCCCAGACCGATGATGGACCTATCTGTAATACGCTGGTATCCGATTCCGCTACCGATCAGTGTGGACTGTTAGTATACAGTAAACTGCGCTCCGTAGAAGAATCCGCAGGTGTATCTGTGAACAATATCAAGGTTGCCGCTTATCAGGATGATTATAAGGGAATCGGCGGATACGGTTACTGCCATTATCTGTTTGTTACCGATAACAGCCCGCTGCCTTGGACTGCATGTGCTTTCATCGCATACATGACCTGTACGGAAGACGGCTTCAGCGCATGGGGCAAAGACATGGGCGGTTATTCCGCTAACCCTGAAGTGGCAAAGGCAATCGAAGCTACCTATCAGCACAGCACCGGCGGTAATGATGAGAACGGTAATGTTGTATACGAGAGCAAAAATGACAGAGGCTTCGACTGGTGGTCTACCGATGGCGAACTGGTGCTGGAAGATCCTGAGTACTGCGCATCCGTATCCTTCACGGTAGGAAGCTGGATCGAGCTGTTACCGAAGTATACTGCTGAGTGATATATGATATAAAATAGTGACTATTCGTCCTGTCAGAATAAGAAAATCTGCTACATCATGCCTGCATGGAAGTAGCAGTTTTCTTATTCGCAGGGGGAATGGTTTACAGGACCAAAAGCTTGTATTGGGAAGAGAGGTTAACCATGAATCAGAGTGCCACAAAAAAAACAAGCAAGATGGTGATTGTTCTGAACAAGATCAAGACGTATTTCTCCAAGCCGCAAAATATCATTCTGCTTCTGTTTGGTATCGTACTTACCTTTACCACAGTGGCACCGATCGTGGCAATCGTCGAGGATACCTTCAAGATCCATCCGGGCACCATCGATGCACATCTTACCGGAAAGGCAGGCGGATATTCCGTTGCCAATTATGTGGATCTGTTCACCAGTAAACTGGCGAGAACAAATCTGTGGACACCGCTGTTAAATACCGTGCTTCTGGCAGTCTTTACCTGCCTGATCTCCATTTTGTTCGGCGGTTTGTTCGCATTCTTAATTACGAGAACTAATTTAAAATGTAAAAAATATTTAAGCTCCATTTTTATTTTTCCCTACATCATGCCGCAGTGGACACTGGCCGTGGTATGGCAGAACGTGTTTAACAGTAACGCAGTTACCGGAACCTCCAACGGACTGCTGGCATCCCTTTTTAATATTACGATGCCAAAATGGTGGTGCTTGGGATTGTTCCCCAGTGCAGTGGTATTGGGACTGCATTACGCCCCCTTTGCCTACATCCTGATCGGCGGTATCTTCCGCAACATGGATGCCAATCTGGAGGAAGCAGCGACGATCCTGGATACACCGAAGTGGAAGACCATGTTCCGCATTACCTTACCTATGGTAAAACCGGCGATTCTTTCCACGATCCTGCTGGTATTCGGAAGCGCCATGGGAAGTTATCCCGTACCCCACTATCTGGGACTGACCACTCTGTCCACCAAGTACATCTCCATGAACTCCAAGTATACCGGGGAAGCCAGTATTCTTGCCATCATCATGATGATCTTCGGTGTGGCGATCCTGTTAATGAACCAGATGAGTTTAAAGAGCCGTAAAAATTATACGACGGTTACCGGTAAATCCGGACAGATCTCCAAGATCAACTTAGGAAAAGTCGGGAAATATCTGATCGCGGTCATCCTGATCGTCATCACCTTCTTCACCAGTATTTTCCCGATCCTGTCTTTCGCACTGGAGACTTTCCTTCCGAATCCTGGAGATTACAGTTTCCTGTATACCATGGATTCCGGTGCGCTGACCACTAAGTGGTGGCTGACGGATAACAACGGAGCCGGTGCTCTGTACGGACAGCCCGGTATTCTTCACAATCCGCTGATCTGGAGAGCTTTCAAGGGAACGATGTTAGTAGCTGTCTGCTGTGCTCTGATCGCAGGTACCATCGGTACCCTGATCGGTTATGCGGTATCCAAGAACCGGAGAAGTAAATGGGCCAATTACGTCAACGGTGTGGCATTCCTGCCGTACCTGATGCCGTCCCTGGCAGTGGGCGCAGCCTTCTTCATCCTGTTCTCCAATGACAAGATCAACCTGTTCAATACTTACACATTGTTGATCATCGCAGGCGTGATCAAGTACATTCCTTTCGCCAGCAGAAGTGCACTGAACTCCATGCTGCAGCTGTCGGGAGAGATCGAGGAAGCGGCCATCATCCAGGATATTCCCTGGTACAAGCGGATGCTGCGGATCATCATTCCAATCCAGAAGTCTTCCATTATCAACGGATATATGCTTCCGTTCATGACCTGTCTGCGAGAGCTGTCCCTGTTTTTACTGTTATGTACGCAGGGCTTTATTCTCTCCACGACACTGGATTATTTTGATGAGATGGGACTGTATGCATTCTCCAGCGCCATCAACCTGATCCTGATCGTAACGATCCTGATCTTTAACACTTTGGTAAATAAACTGACCGGGTCCAGCCTGGATGAAGGTATCGGAGGTAAATAACTATGCCGGAAATCAAATTAACACATGTTACAAAACGTTGGGGAAAATTCTATGCGGTAGATGATCTGAGTCTGGATATGGAGGACAATTCCTTTATCACTCTGCTTGGTCCCTCCGGTTGCGGCAAGACCACTACCTTACGTATGATCGCCGGTCTGGAGACCCCTACCAGCGGGCAGATCAAGATCGGAGACCGGGTGGTATTCGATAGTGAAGCGGGGATCAATGTTCCCGCAAATAAGAGAAAAGTCGGATTTCTGTTCCAAAACTACGCACTATGGCCGAATATGACGGTATACCAGAACATCTCCTTCGGACTGGGAAATATCAAGGAAGAACTTCCCGTGATCGATGAGGAAGCCAAAGCTTTAAAAAGCATGATCAAGGCACTGGAGAATCCGGGAGAGCTGGTAAAACTCATTGAGGAATGCAGAGATAAAAAGGGAAAGTTAGACCTGGATATGGTCTATCTGAAGCTGATCGATAATTACACCATTTCTATCTATACTGCAAAGGAACTGTATAATTACAAGCTCCATGAGGCAGCAGACAAAGAAAGTGCCGCAAAGCAAAAGAAGCAGGAACTGACTGCAAAATTGGACAGCATCCTGGCAGGTCATAAGGAAAAAAGGGAAGAACTTAACGAGAAATTCGAAGTCGTATCCGGTGGCAAGGTAGTAACCAGGGTCAGAAAATATTCCAAGGAAGAGATTGACCTGGCAGTACGCAGAGTATCCCGTATCGTTAAGATCGGAATGTTCATGAATCGTTATCCTGCAGAACTGTCCGGTGGACAGCAGCAGAGAGTTGCCATTGCCAGAACACTGGCACCGGAACCCCAGGTATTGTTCATGGATGAGCCGCTGTCTAACCTGGACGCGAAACTCCGTCTGGAAATGAGATATGAGTTACAGCGTCTGCATGTGGAGACCGGAAGCACCTTCGTATATGTAACCCATGACCAGATGGAAGCTATGACACTGGCAACGAAGATCTGCCTGATCAACAACGGTGTGTTGCAGCAGTATGAAGCACCGTTGACTGTGTACAGCAGACCCAACAACCTGTTTGTGGCTGATTTCGTAGGAAATCCTTCCATTAATTTTATCGAAGCCAGGGGTGTGCAGAATGAAAACGGCAGCCTGGATGTGACAATCTTAGACGGTAGAAAGGCAAAGTTTGTTCCGAAAGAACACCTGGATCTGCAGAGATGGTTCGCTGAGAGAGATAAGAACGAAGCCGATGAGGCAGCCCGTCACAAAGAGAAAATGCAGGATAAGAAAGCCGTGGAGAAATCCAACAAGGATGAAGTCTTCAAGTATCATATTGCCAGAGTGAACGAAGATGATTATGCACTGCAGGAAGCTCCCGTGATCACCAACGAGGATTTTGTCATCGGTGTACGTCCCGAAGCCCTGCAATTACACGATGGTGCAGGTCTGGACGGCGTGATCTACGGTGCTATGCCCACCGGTATGGAATCCACGATTAAGCTTCGTATCGGTGATTTCCTGTTGACCGGCGTAGTCTTTGGCAATACCGCTTACAAGATCGGTCAGGAAGTGAAGTTCGAGATCGGTGGAGAAGATATTCTGTTATTTGACAGAAAAAGCGGCAAACTTATTACAGCCGGCAGACTGCAGGTATAGTCATAAACATAGGTGATTCAACATCTGAAAAAAACGTATCGGAAAATGAGACCAAATGTCTCACTACCGATACGTTTTTGTTGTAATCGAACAAAGATTCGTATATAATGAATATGTCTGCAAAACGAGAGCATCACAGATGCGGTTTTGCGAAGGAGGTTCTGCATCGTTACAATCTTTTGCAACAGGTGCTACAGGGTTAATGAGGGAGGCAGCAATATGAAAATCATCCATTGTGCGGATATCCATCTGGATTCCAAAATGAGTGCAAATCTGACCAAAGAAAAAGCGAGAGAACGCAAGACGGAATTGCTGACTACTTTTCAGAATATGGTTACCTACGGGGCAGAGCAGGGCGTGGCGGCGATCATAATCGCAGGAGATCTGTTCGATACGAAAAACGTATCCGCTACCGCCCGGAATGTGGTAAAAGACTTAATTCAGGGACATCCCAAAATAGCTTTTTATTACTTACAGGGGAATCATGACGAAGGAAGCTTTACGTCCGGTCTTTCGGAACTTCCGGAGAATCTTCATCTATTTGGGAACAACTGGACAAGCTATGAACTTTCAGGGACGGAGAATACCTCCGGTAAGGGAGTTGCGGTTACTGGGGTGGAACTGACACCGGAAAACAGCGGAAGCATATATAATACGCTGTCACTGGATGTGGATCAATGCAACATTGTAGTCCTGCATGGGCAGGAATCGGAATACAGTGCGAGAGATAAGGCGGAGATCATTCATCTGACGGCATTGAAAAATAAGGGAATTGATTATCTTGCCCTGGGACACATCCACAGCTATAAAAAAGAGCGTCTGGATGCGAGAGGCGTCTATTGCTATCCCGGCTGTCTGGAGGGCAGAGGGTTTGACGAATGCGGAGAGCATGGTTTTGTGATGCTTGACATTGATGAGCTGACAGGTACAATTGACAGTACGTTTATTCCTTTCGCATCCCGGAAGCTCTATACCATTCCGGTAGATATTACCGGTTGTGAATCCACGACGGAAATCATGGAACGGATGAGAGCCGAGACAGCCGGGAAAGGTTACCCGGAGAAAAGTCTGATCAAGTATGAACTGGTCGGGAAAATAGATGTGGAAAGTGAAAAGGATATTGACTTTCTGTTACATCAGTTCAGCCACCTTTTTTATTTTGTGAAGATTAAGGACAGCTCTGAGTATCTGGTGGATTATGCTGCTTTTGCAAAGGATAAGTCCTTAAAGGGAGAGTTTATCCGTACTGTCATGGGCAGAGAAGATCTGTCGGAAGAGGACAAGGCGACAGTGATACATTACGGATTGCAGGCACTGGCCGGAGAGGAGATCCTGGACGCATGAAACTGATCAAATGTCACATTGAGAATTTCGGAAAACTAAGTGACTTTACATATGATTTTACAGATGGCTGCAACACCGTCTGTGAGGAAAACGGCTGGGGAAAAAGCACACTGGCAGCATTCTTACGCGTTATGCTGTTCGGATTCCGGAATGAAGGGAAGAGAGACCCGCTGGAAAATGAGAGGAAGAGATACAGTCCCTGGCAAAAGGGCGTCTACGGCGGAGAACTGCAATTCGAAAGTGAAGGAAAGCAATATTCTGTCCGCAGAACCTTCGGAAGTAAAAGCGCAGAAGATGAATTTCAGCTGACAGATACGAAAACAAATCTGCCATGCAGAGATTTCACACAAAATCTGGGAGAAGAGTTGTTCCGGATTGACGCAGGATCCTTTGAACGAACGATTTTCATCTCACAGAATGACTGCGAGACCTTTGTTACGGACGGCATCAATGCCAAAATCGGGAATCTGGCGGAGAATACGGACGATATCAATAATTTTGAGACAGCGGACAAGCGGTTGAACGATCTGTTAAACAGCATGTCACCCTCTCGTAAGACCGGATCGCTCCGTCAGAGCAAGGACCGCATTACGGAACTGAAGACGCAGATCCGTAACGGGCAGGAGATACAGAATACGATGGAAAGTATTGATACCCGGAAAAAGGCGGCGATCGAGGAGAGAGAAAAGCTTTCTGCGGAACTGACAGAACTGCAGGAGAGACAAAAGGAACTGGGAATTTATAAGGATCAACAGGCGAAAAAAGAGAAGTACCTGGATCTGCGTGCAAAAATGGCACAGAGACAGCAGACTTTAAAAGAAGCGGAAAGCTATTTTAACGGCGTGATACCAAAAGGGGAAGAATTACGCGAAAAAGCAGCCGTCTGCAATCAGGGGATTTCTGTCCGCAAGGCAATGGAAATCTATTGCCTGACAGAGGAAGAACAGGCGCAGTGTAAAGATAATTTTCCCATGGCGGACAATGCGCAGTTGGAAGAAAAATATGCTGAGGCACAAGAACTTGAGAGCCTGGAAAGCGCAACAAGAAAAAATGCCCTGTCAGGGGAAGAGAGCAGGCGGTTAGAGGAGCTTTCCGGATATTTTGCGGAAGGAATGCCGCAGGAGGCGGAGATCGACAGTGTAAAAAATGCCTGGACGAACCGCAATGAAGGAAAAAGTCTTCTGCAGGCGAAAGAAATACAGAGGAAAACCCTGCAATCCATACAGGCACAGGAAGATGCCAGATGCTTACGGGAGCAGGAAGAAGCAGGTAAAAGGAAAAAAATGCTGTTGCTTTTTGGCATTCTTTTATCGCTTGGTGGTTTTGCTGTGATCCTGTTGGGACAGGGAGTGATCGGAGGAGTCCTGGTCGTACTGGGAATTGCAGCTGTGGCAGCGGCACTGTTGTTTACAGCAGGCAGATCCAAAGTCCAAACGGGAGAAAATACCGAGCTTTCCCGTTTGGAACAGGAAATGGAAGAACTTGAGGCACAGGTCTGCATAGAGGAAGGACAGATTGAGGATTTCTGCACTCGTTGGGGACTTCGGGAAGGACTGGAACTGACCTCCTGGCTTGTGGAACTGCAGAATAAGAGAAGAGATTACGAGGCACTTTTGGAGCGGCAGAAGCAGGCTGGATCAGATGAAAAGACTGCGAGAATTGCCGCACTGCAGAAAGATTTACAGCAGTTTTTTGCAGAATACGGAGAAGTACCGGAAACACAAAACTATCTTGCAGCATTGCATGAACTGGCGGGAAAGTGCAGACAGAGACAGCTTTTACTGGAAAAACAAAAGAAATATTTACAGCAAAAGCAGAAATACGAAGCGCTGGCAGAACAGGTAAAAAATTATCTGATGTCGTTGCAGCTGATTCCGGAGGAGCACCCGGAAGAACAGCTGGCCGAACTGGAAAGTCATAGAAAGGATTATGAGAAGGAGTTACAGGAATATAGGAGAATCGAGCAGGAGATAAAAGCGTTTGAAGAGAAAGAGGACATTCCGGCACTTCTGGCACTGAAGATCCCGGAGGGAGAGGAATCCCTGGAAAGTCTGGCAGATGAAATGCAGGTCCTTTCAGAGCGTATGGAAGAATGTTTTCAGACTATCGACAGCTATCAGAAACAACTTTCCGACTTACAGGAATCCTGGGATAATGTGGAGAATATGCAGGAAGAGCTAAAAGCGTTGCAGAAGAAGACAGAGGAAGGATTCAAACAATATGAATTGCTTGGAATGACAAAAAATCTGTTGGAACAGGCAAAGAGTTCGTTCACTGCGAAATATACAGAACCTGTCATGCAGGGGTTCCGGAAATATTACAGAATTCTCACGGGAACGGAATGCGAAAATTATCAGATGGATGCCAATACCAGATTACAGGTGATTGAAGGAAATATGCCCAGAGACATCGGATACCTGAGTCTGGGCAACCGTGACCTGATCGGTATCTGTATGAGACTTGCTTTGGTGGAAGCCATGTATGAGGAACAGAAGCCGTTTTTGATTCTGGATGACCCTTTTGTGAATCTGGATGAGAACCGGACAAAGGGAGCAATGCGGTTCCTTACAGAGATCGCGAAAGAGTATCAGGTGATTTATTTTACCTGCCATGGCAGCAGGGAATAAGGGAAGGCTGTAGTTTATATTTGTAGAATCAACCGATTCTGAGAAATCAGACGGTAGAGATAAGAGATATACATAGACTACAAAAGAGAAAGGGGTACTTGTATATGGGAAGAGGTAAAACAGGAAACTTTTGGAAGGCAGCGGCAATTCTTCTGGGGTGTGCATTACTGACAGGCTGCGGAAATACCGGAGAAGTGGACGATTATGCTACAAACATCGGATATGAGGCAAGGGGTAGCAATGGGACTACGCAGGTGGTGCAGTCGGAAAGCGGCAGCAGCGCAACAACACAGACTGCAGGGATTCCAAAGGAGGAGATCAAGGTAGGAGTATTGCATCTGTCGGATCCGGCGGAGGGCAGCGGTTATACATATACGCATGATCTGGGAATTCAGGGAATGCAGCAGAATCTGGGATTATCAGATGATCAGATCATCCGCAAGATTAATGTCAATGACAGTGATACGCAGGAGACCAGACAGGCAATTCAGGAATGTATTGATGAAGGCTGTAATATCATCTTCACTACCAGCTGGGGATATATGGAAACTACAGCGGAAATGGCGGAAGAATATCCGGACGTGTACTTCTCCCATGGCACCGGCTACTTGAGCAACGGTAAAAATTTCAACAACTATTTCGGCAGAATTTATCAGGCGAGATATTTGAGCGGTATCGTGGCGGGAATGAATACTTCTTCCAATAAAATCGGGTATGTGGCAGCTATGGATTCTTCCAATTCGGAGGTCACCGGCGGTATTGATGCCTTTGCACTCGGCATCTATTCGGTGAATCCGGACGCAAAGGTATACGTAAAGGTGACAAACAGCTGGTACGATCCCGAGGGAGAAAAAGCTGCGGCACAGACGTTACTGGATATGGGCTGTGATGTGATTGCACAGCATTGTGATACCGTATATCCCCAGACACTGGCACAGGAAAAGGGTGTGTATAGTATCGGATATAATTCGGATATGAGTAAGGATGCTCCGCAGTCCTGCCTGTGCAGTGTGGTATGGAACTGGAGTGCTTACTATACGGCAGCAGTGCAGAGCGTCATTGACGGCAGTTGGGACGGCAGCAACTATTACGGCGGCATGAATGAAAATCTGGTGAGCATCACGGATCTGGCGGATTTCTGTGCGGAAGGAACGAAAGAGAAAGTAGAAGAAGCCAAGAAGCAGATTTTATCCGGAGAAAACGGGGTATTTGACGGTGTGATCGAGACTAATACGGGAGAGACTGTGGGCAAAGAAGGAACAACGCTGGATGATGCAACGATCACCGGAGGTATCAACTGGTATTTCAAGACCGTATCTGTGGTAGAATAGGGGGCATTTTCATGAGTATACAAAAAAAGATTCTGTCAATGACCATCGGACCGGTAGTATTGCTAGGACTGTTATCTATCTTTTTTATGCTGACGACGGTACGCAGTTCCATGATGGAGGAAATCGAAGAAGGACTGAAGGGAACGGCTGCGGCAACGCTGGCAGCGTATGACCAGAACACCGGTGACTATATGGAATCCAGTAATGGCGACATCTGGAAAGGCAGCTATAATATCTCCCGTTCTGAGAGCCTGGTGGATCGGATCAGGGACAATACAGGAATGGATGTGACTTTTTTCTACGGGGACCGTCGCATCATGACTTCCGCCGTGGACAGTAACGGAGATCGGATTCTGAATTCTCCGGCAGGAGACAGGATCGTGGAGAAGGTATTACAGAACGGAGAAGAGTATTTCAGCAGTGCGGTATCTCTGGACGGAGTCATGAATTACGGATATTTTATGCCGGTCTATCAGAACGACTCTACGGAAATCATCGGCATGGTATTCGTGGGTACGAATAAAGAGGACAAGGATGCCGTGGTGAACGGCATGATCTTTGGCATCGGTGCAGCTGTATGTGTGGCGATGATCCTGTGTATGGGCGTGGGACTGAAGCTGGCCACTTCCATCAGCCGGAATATCAAGAAGAGTATCGGTATCATGGGGAAGGTCGCAGAGGGTGATCTGACTGTCTGGGTTGATGACAAGATGTTAAAGAGGAAGGATGAGATCGGAGATCTGTCCCGGGTTACCGTAAAACTGAAGGACACTCTGAAGAGTATCCTGAAAGAAATCTCCCAGAATTCCGCAAGTCTGCTGGAGGCTTCCAGGGTGCTGGGAAATGCGGCAGACACTACCAACGGTACCATGAACGAAGTACAGAACGCTGTAAGTCAGGTGGTAGCAAATTCTACGGAGCAGTCTAGAAATTCCGAGAGTACTTCCGAGAATATGCGGATCATGGGAGAGCATATCACAGAGACATCCACAGAAGTGGATACGTTGAACCAAAATGCAGCTTCCATGCAGAAATCCAGTAAAAAGACCGCAGATACGCTGGCACAGCTGTGCCATATCAATGAAGAAGTGGAGCGGATCATCGGAGAGGTCAAGGAGCAGACAGACAGAACCAATGCCTCCATTCAGAAAATCAATGCAGCGATGGAGTTTATAACATCAATCGCGGAAGAGACGAATCTGTTAAGCCTGAATGCTTCCATCGAGGCGGCAAGAGCCGGAGAGAGCGGAAGAGGATTCGCCGTAGTGGCTGACCAGATCAAGAAGCTGGCCGAACAGTCCAACCAGTCCGGTCACGAGATTGAAGAGACCACGAAAGCATTGATGGAAGATTCCGCCCGGGAAATGGAGATCATGCAGCGGATGCAGGAGATCATCATCGAGCAGAGTGGAAGCATGCAGGAGACCAGAGCCAATGTCTCAGAGGTATTGAAGGAGATTGAAGATTCCATGCAGAGTATCCTGCAGATCAGAGAGAGTACCGGCAGACTGGCTGAGTCCCGTGGAGAAGTCATGGAGGCTGTGGAGAAGCTTTCGCAGATTGCGCATGACAATGTAGATAGTACGCAGCAGACCTATACCGAGACACAGGAGGTTCTGGATACCTTTAAACAGGTATATGACAGCGCCGGACAGTTGAAGAAGATCGCGGATGAACTGGCGCAGAGTATGCAGTATTTTAAGATGTAACGACTCAGAGAAAAATAAAAACCAGAGACAGCTGTCGAATGCTTGCATTCGTAAGGCTGCTTCTGGTTTTTTATTTGGCGAGAAGCCAGACATAAGCAAAAGAAAAGCAATCGTTACTCTTCGCCTTCGTTGTCTCCGTTCCCGCTTCCGGCAGCCCGTACGGCAATGCCATTGACTTCGATATTACCGTCCAGCTCAATGACGAGACACTGTCTGCCGTCGATCAGCTTCGTGTTGACGAGATCTGTGCGCTCGGGATTCACTTTGATGACAACATCCGGGGTCTTTACTTCAAAGCTGCGGGGATTGTAGACATTGGTCATCATCAGGGAAGTATCTTCTCCGGCCGTCGCATCAAAGCACTGGTCGAAGACCTCCATGCGGTCATTGGCCACGCCGCTGTTGGCGAAAATGGTCTTTACTTCATTTTTATCCAGGACCACGGGTTCGGGATCTTCCTTATGTTCCTGGGCAATCTCATTCATTTTCTCGTGAATGTTCTTCACCGTTTCGATATCGCAGGTATTGCCCAGTGTCTCTTCTACCAGTGTCTGGAAGGTCTCCTTCTGACCACCGGCGGACAGAGGAAGCGGACAACCGAGCATCAGGTCTACGAAGTTCTCCTTTAATTCTTCCGCATCCTTGGAATAATACAGAGTGCTGTGCAGGTCCGTGCTGCGGTCATTGAATGCGGGGAACAGGAAGGCTGCATCCGGCATACCTACCACCCAGTCGCGGATACGGTTCTGGAAGGTATTTTCCACAGCGTTATAGCTCAATCCCGGCTTGGACAGATCCACGGGGCAGATGCAGGTGAGGATGTAGTCATAGACTTCGTCGGAAGCGTCCTCCATTTCGATGCCGTCTCTGGTACGACCCGGTACATCGTAGGCGTCATGGATCAGCAGGATCAGATAATTTCCTACATATTCATAGGATTCGATGATGCGGTCATAGAACTGCTCTAACAGGGCATCGTCTTTCAGACGGCTGTCTCGCAGACGTAGCAGAAATTCCTGCGTGCCACCTTCTGTTTCGCTCTTTAACGGAAATTCCAGATTCAGCAGATTTTTGCCGATGGTGCCGGACAGACTCTTCCGCAGAATCTCGAAGTACTTGAACATCTCTTCCTCCGGCAGTGCCAGAAAGGCCTGCTTTAATTCCGTCTTTTTATTTTTCTCTCCATCCACATAGCATCCGCAGATTCGTGTGATGGAGCAGTTTTTCGGGGTGAACAGCTTTTTGATCTCGCTGATTTCCTGTTTTGTCATGAGAGTACCTTCTTTCGATTTGATGATATCAGTATAGTATAAAAAACGTGATGGGACAAGTGCTGCTAAAATACTCATTGCTTTTTTCATTAAGAAAGCATATAATGATTAACAGATAAGGAATTGATTATTGGGAGAGTTCCTGCCATATAAGTGGAAGATTTTAAACTCGGGAGAGCTCCTGCCATATAAGTGGAGAATCTTAAATTCTGAGAGAGCAGATAGTAAAATATTTGCTCTCTTTTTGTTTTATACCGAAGAAAGGAAGTATAATGGAAGAATTCAAATTGTACAGTATTTCGGATGAATATGTGGAATGGCTTCGAGAGGATTTCCCAAATGTATATTCCAACAAAGTGAATGCAAGGAGCTAAGCAGAAAGCAATGAATGATATGGCTGCGGGCTATGTGAAATCGGCATTGGACTACCGGGCATTAGAATACAGATGTGATTTATTTGAGCAAAAGAGTAGCAGGTTATAGAATTTTTAGAAATCCTTTATTTTGCTATAATTGTTTTCTGACAAATAAGGTGTTATCATAATATTATCAAGAAAAGCCAATCACCACAGGCGACATATAGTGATGATCCGGAGACGATTTTACCGCCCCCACGCTGGCAGAAAGAAAGAGGCGCATGTTTATGGAACAACATGATTTAAGTAAGATCCAAAAATTACAAGAGAAAGGAAAATCCGACAAGATCATCAAATATCTGAGTTCTTCCGATGACACCGTGGTGGTAGCTGCACTGGAAGCATTAAGTCAGATTAAGGATGAGGACAGTGTCAACAGCATTGCCCACATGATCGACAATCCGGATGCAAAGATTCGTATCGAAGCAGCTAAGGCACTGGGCAGCATCGGCACCGAATATGCCAAGACTTATCTGCTGCACAGACTGAATGCCGAGCAGGATGATACAGTGAAGGAAGGCATCAAAGAAGCTCTTCACACCCTGGCAGAGCATCATTAATTAAATTTGCTTTACTCGTAGTTTTTCTACTTATACATTTTCCCTCTTATTGGCGTCCGGGTCATTCCGGGCGCCTTATTTTGTTTTATCCTGAGTTTTTCTGAAATAACTTTCGACGTACAAATTTTAAATAATATACGCGTATAGTTGTTGTGATTTACGAAACCATATGGTATAATAATTGCATACATTATTTATTACTTGTGTGAAGAAAGTTGGTGCCTGCTTGAGTAAAAAAGAAATTTTAAAAAAAGTAATTGAAAATAACGGCGGCATAGCAAAAACTTCAGATTTTGCCGCTAACGGGATAAATAAATACGAAGTAGCGGCGTTTTGTAAAGAAGGAATTATTGAAAGAATTCGCAGAGGATTTTATCAACTCCCACAAAGTAAAAGTATTACAGAAGAACAGCTCATACGAGAGTTTCTTCCACAGGGAATTATTTGTGGGGAGTCCGCTTTGTTTCATTATGGATACAGTGATTTTTCTCCTCGTGAATGGTCGATTGCCGTACCAAGGACGGCAACCCGTGTTGTAAAGAGCATTGAAGAATTTCCTATGAAAGCTTACTATATTCAAAAGGAATTTTTAGATATAGGTAAGTCCGTAAGCAATTTTAACGGCGTAATACTGCCTGTGTATGATCGTGAACGAACAATATGCGATTGTTTTAAATACCGTACAAAACTTGACAACGAGATTTTTAATAAGGCGGTCAATGCTTATGCTGTTGATGAAAAAAAGAACCTTGCAAGTTTGTCTAAGTATGCAAAAGAAATGAAACTATACACTAAGGTTATGAATGTAATGGAGGTACTGCTAAATGGCTGATATAGCTGCATCTGTGTTGGCACGGCTCAAAAATAAAGCTGCTGAAAGCGGTAGAAGCTATCAGCTATGCTTGCAACTCTTTTGCCAAGAGGAATTTTTGCGCCGTTTGGAAAATTCCGAGTATGCTGAGAACTTTGTGTTGAAAGGCGGATTGTTCCTCTATTCTATTACTGACTTTGATAGCCGAGTGACAGTTGATGTGGATTTTTTGCTTCGGAAAATCCCCAATACGCCGGAACAGTTAAAGAGTATTCTCGAAGAAATTATCGTTGTTCATACCGGCAATGATTTCGTGACTTTTGAGATAAAGGATGTTGCGCCTATCGCCGTCCAGAAGAAGTATGCAGGCATCGGAGCATCAATGGTTGCACATATAAAAAATACTCGAACCCCCTTTGGCATTGATTTCGGTGTTGGTGATGTCATTGTGCCGAAGCAGGAAAGGCGAAAAATACCCACTCAGCTTGGTGATTTTACTGCACCCACAGTTAATACGTATTCCATTGAAACGACTGTTGCTGAGAAAATTGATGCAATCCTTAGCCTGATGGAATTTTCCAGTCGTATGAAAGATTATTACGATATTTATTATCTTGCTAATAAGTTCGATTTTGACGGTAATGTACTGACCGAAGCACTCAGCAGAACCTTTCAGAACCGTGAGCACAATTTTACGGTAGTACAATTTGAACAAGTTATGAGTTTCGATGAAGATATGGCAATGCAGAAAAAATGGAAAGCGTTTGTCCGTAAAATCGACACGAAAACGGATGATTACAGTACTGTGTTGAAAACAATAAAAGTATTTCTGATAAAACCGTTTATAGCAGCGGTCATGGACAAAGAATTTACTGAAAAATGGTATGCCGCTAATGGCAAGTGGATGTAATAGGGGGAATCGTATTATGAATAATCAAATTATAGACGAATTTGATAAAGCATCCTTGATTAAAGAAATACATGAAAGAGATATTATTATTTGCAATTATCAAAAATGTGGTTTTTTGGATAGAGATGATGCAATTAGAAAAATTCAGGAATTAAGAAAAGGCGATAAGGATATAGCAACAGCAACGGTTGTAAATCTTTCCGTATCTTCGACTCCTTTCAGTCAGTCAACAAACGATCAAATTGTTAGAGAGTTAGCTATGCAGAGAAATATTTTGCAGGCAAAGCTGATAAAGAAAAATACGGAGGAGCAGAGATGAGTACGAATATATCAAAACAAAAGCGAGAGGACTTATTGAATAAAATCAAAGAAATTCGAAATTTTATTTCCGCTGCTCCGCAGGATGAAAATACAGGTAATCTTCTGTCCTACCTTTGCAATCTTGAAAGAGATGTGAACGGTAAAAAATATGGTCTTGTTTTTGAAGAACACCGAGAAGAAATCGACGATATTTTGGATACATATACCCCTGTGCTGACCGAGAACAAAGACCTTTTCATCAACAACGACGGCCAGATGAATTTTCTTATTGAGGGCGATAATCTTGCTTCATTGAAGCTGTTAGAAAAAACACATAAGGACAAAATCGACCTTATCTACATAGATCCACCGTACAATACTGGGAACAAAGATTTTATTTATTCAGATATTTTTGTTGATTCGTTAGATTCTTTTAAGCACAGTAAATGGCTTTCGTTTATGAAAAAACGTCTACTTATTGCAAGAAGATTGTTAAGCCGGAAAGGTATTATTTTTATAAGCATTGACGATAACGAAGTAGCACAGTTAAAATTGCTTTGCGATGAAATATTTGGCAATGACAATTTTAGAGGACAAATTGTACGCGGAACAGGAACACCTACGGGACAGGGTAATGCTATTCTATCAAACGAGATTGATTATATTTTGGTATACGCGAAAACAGAACAAGCGATATTTAATGGATTGCCATTTAATTCTGAAGATGCAAAAATTTATAATTTAGAAGATGAGTATGGGAAATATCTAGTGCGTCCACTTCGTAAAACAGGTGGCGAAGATAGACGCGAGGATAGACCGAGTATGTACTATCCTGTAACCGCACCAGATGGAACTCAAATTTATCCTATTGCGCCACTCGGATATGAAAGTAGGTGGCGCTGTCAAGAAAAAACTTATAAGCAGTTAATAGATGATCATCGAATTGAATGGAAACAAGATAAAACAGGCTGGAAAGTTTATCAAAAATTCTACTTAGATGGAAGAACAAAGCAGGTGGGCAACCTTTGGATTGATATTGAGGGAAACAAAAAAGCGACTATAACCATGAGAAATATTTTTGGAGAAAATATTTTTTCGTTTCCGAAACCTGTTGAATTGATTTATAGAATTGCGCAAATTGCTTCTTATAAAAATAGCTGTATTTTAGATTTTTTTGCTGGCAGCGGCACAACGGGACACGCCGTCATGAAACTAAATGCAGAGGATGGTGGCAACCGCAAATTTATCCTCTGTACGAATAACGAGAATAATATCTGTCGAGATGTCACTTATGAACGCATTAAACGTGTGATTGACAAAGAGGGATACGCCGCAAGTCTTAAATATTATAAAATTGATTATGTTCCGATTTCGGATCGCTTGTATTATGAATATGCAGATGAGCTTTTAAAGCATATTCGTGAATTGGTGGAATTAGAAAATGTAATTAACTTTACAGGAAATACTGAAATTGCTATCGTACTGACTGAAGAAGAACTTGACAATTTTATTTCTCAACTTGAAAATAGTACAAAATGTCAGAAGTTATACTTAGGGTACGACATACTGATGGATGCACAGCAGGCACAAACTTTGAAAGATAGGAAGATTACGGTAAATATTATTCCTGACTACTATTATAAAGAATTGGAGGGCTAAAATGGATATTACCCTTGCAAATTTTCAGATAAAAGCGATTGCTGATTTAACTGCAGCAATGGAACAACCAAATAGAGATATAATTCTTAAAAGCTGCACAGGAAGCGGAAAAACCATTATACTTACTCATTTTATGGACGAATATTTCAAAAGTAATCATAAGACGGTATTTATTTGGCTTACTCCTGGCAAGGGAAACCTTGAGGAACAAAGCAAAGAAAAAATGGATCAGTATATCCACGGAAGTCAGACAAAATTGCTGTCAGACATTATGACTGATGGTTTCGAAGAAAACGACGCTTGTTTTATTAACTGGGAAAAGCTAACAAAGAAAGGCAATAATGCCCTAAAAGACAGCGAACGTACTAATTTTATTGAGCATATACGCAATGCTCTTAATAATGGTTTGAATTTTAAAATCATCGTTGATGAATCTCATCAAAATGATACGATAAAGGCGGATGATATTATCGAGCTTTTCCATTCAGATAAAATAATCCGTTGTTCTGCTACGCCTAAAAATTATAAAAATGCTATTATGATTGATATTCCCGAAGAAGATGTTATAGCGGAAGAGCTAATAAAAAAACTACTTATCATCAACGAAAATTTTGAGCAGCACATCAGCATCGATGATCAGATTACATATCTACTTGATAAAGCGATTGATAAACAACGGGAACTTCGTTCGGAATATCTGAATCGAAAGGCGAAAATTAATCCTCTTATAATTGTCCAAATTCCAAATAAATCGGACATTTTACTTGACAGAGTAGAAGAATACTTTGAAAGTAAAGGAATCACCTATGAAAACAATACTCTTGCAGTATGGCTTTCTAACAAGAAACAAAATCTCGAAGATATCGAAGAATTGAACGCAGAACCTATCGCAGTCATCATCAAGCAGGCTGTAGCTACCGGCTGGGATTGTCCAAGAGCGCAAATACTGGTAAAGCTTCGTGATAATATGAGCGAGGTTTTTGAAATTCAGACTATTGGGCGGATTCGTCGTATGCCTGAAGCCAAACACTATAAGAGTGATTTGCTTGACAATTGCTATTTATATACTTTGGACGAAAAATTCACAGAAAGTGTAAAATTAAGCTTGGGCAAAGGGGCACTTGATGCATACAAAGTTTTTTTAAAGCCGGCACACCGCTCTTTTACACTTATCAGCGAATATAAAACCGATGTTCCGTATCCTCGTGATGCAAAGTTATCGCTTAGAGTAATACATAAGTATTTTGAAAAGAAATATCATATCACAGAAGATACGGCTAAGAACAAAATCTTGCTGGAAGCACACGGCTATTCCTTTGACAAGGATATCATCGACTATACAAAGTCAGGTTCGGTAAGTACTCTATCAAAAGAAAATATAGCCGAATTGAATGATATTTCAATACATGAACCACTGAGCACACATAAACACGGTAAGGAATATCATCATTGTGTCGCAGAGATAGGCTATAAAGTAAACTTGGATTACAACAGCACGAATACTATCATGCGTAAATTATTCCTTAATGGATTGCGTTGTGATTACAAAATTTTGAAAATTGAAATAAGAGAACTATACGCTTTTATAATCAATAATGAGCGTTCGTTGATTGAAGATGTTAGTGAAGCTATGTCAGACGAATCCTTGCAATTAAGTTTAGCAATTCCAAAAACAACGGAAAAACCTATAGGCTTTCCGTTAGAAATGATATTCACCTATGACGGAACTGCAAAGTCACAAGCAGAGTTTACGAAGAATGTATATAAGGGATATCTTTCTTCCGCTGAAAAACGCTCCTTACCAGAAAAGCTTTTTGAACGCTATTGCGAGAGCAGTAAAAATATTCAGTGGTTTTACAAGAATGGAGATAAAGGCATTGAATATTTTTCTATCGTTTATACGGATAACTTTGGAAAGCAAAAATCGTTCTATCCAGACTATATTGTTGAAACAACTGATGGTAAGGTTTGGATAATTGAAACGAAAGGCGGATTTACTAAGTGCGGCGATAGCGAAGACATTGATAAGTATACTGCAAAAAAATTTGGAGTATTAAAGGCTTATATCAATAAATATAACTTGCTTGGTGGTATTGTTCGGCAGGATAAACAGAGCAGCGAACTTTGCATTTGTACAGATACTTATTCTGACAATATTAAAAGTGACAGTTGGAAGCTGTTATCCGATGTATTATAAGGGGAGGAAAGATAAAAAATGAGTAGTCAAGAACCCAAGAAGAATGTTCCGATTTACTTTTATTATCTTACAATTTCAAAACAAAAGGACAGTAATGATTCTTCCACCTACGATATGCAGCAAATAGTGGGTTCATTTTCAAAATTATTACCATACATTACTGCAAAAGATTTGACCGAGAGGAAGAAAGACATTACAAGTTCGGAAAAGATTGTATGGCTTTATTCATTCGAAGATTTAAACAACGGAAATTACAATATTATTTTTAAATCTGCAAAGTACAATCACGTTCGAAATGAGATTGATACCGAAACAATGACTGAATTAGGTGCTCGTAAGCGTCAGCAGGATGGGGATGAAGAAAAGACGCATTTGTGCATTCGCCTTGCCAACGGACAATGTCGTTTCCTTGCAGTACATGAAAGCAATCATTATGGTATATCTATAAATTGTATTATTGATTACCTTAATACGCAATTTGTAAATTACAATGAAGATACCGATGACAAGTACCACTATACTTTATCACATGAGATTATGCCGGGAGATGATTTCTTATCGTCATTAAAAAATGCACGAACAACTTCGGCTCTGAAATTGACTGTCAGCAAGGAAGATATCAAAGACGATTTTATGCGATTTGCAGATCGCAATGATATTGACGATGAAGTTGAAATTTGGCTTAAGCGTCCTAAAGGAGCTAAAAAGTTTCCAGACAATCTAATTCGGGCATATTATGATGATTTGCAAAGTAATAATAGAATAAAAAAGATTTCTGTAAAAGGGACAAATGCTTCAGGCCAATTTGAGATTGATACCGATCTTATGAAAATGAAACATTATTTATCAGTCGTAGCTGAAGCTGTAACCAATGAGGTAAACAGCTCGGATTTCTTTGACAAAGCGCAAGAATTTATAGAAGAAACGAGGAATAAGACATGAAAAATATAGTTTTTGTTCCCTTAAAAGATTACTTTATTTCAAGGAAATGGGTTTTTATTAAGTTCCTCTTTCCAATGCTGATTGCTTTGGTCGCATTATTGCTGGCGATATTTTTTAATATTGGCACTTCAGAAAAAGTTTTGTTGACTTTTTCTGAATTTATAGATACACAGATAAACATAGTAGCTATTTTAATTTCTTTTTCCGTAGCGATCATTACAATTTTAGTATCTGCGGACAACGCGAATATACAATGCTTAAAAAAAGCAGAATCAAACAAAAATCAGTATAAGCCGGTTAATGGAAAGCAATTATCTTTATTTCAGATTTTGCTTTCTAATATAGCTTACAATGTAATCGTTGAGATTATATATTTAGTAGGACTTATAGCGATTTCACTTATGCAGAATCTTTTACCAATTGTAACATTAAAATACATTACAGCTGTTTGTATCTTTATTATTTTACATATATTGTTTGTGTTGCTTGAATCGGTAGCACAAATGTATCTTACTTTTTGGACAAACAAAAACAGTGATAAATGAGGGTAGGGAGTATCAAAATTCCTGCCCTTATTTATTGTTGTTGAATATACTGCGAAATTTGGAAAAATCTTGCGACGGGTTCTGCTTGAAGCTACAGTGCATATCTATTTATAATAGAACGGTACGTGAAAAAAGTAGTTTTGTAGTCATGGAGGTAGTTTAATGGAAAAATTAAACATTACAACTACAAAGGATAATGAAAAAGTATACAAAATCCTGGGGGATCTGATGAATGCCAACAAGGAATTCCAAATTATGATCACGGTTCCTTCTACGAAAAACGCCAAAGACAGCACAGTAAAAGCGACAGAAAAAAAGGAACAGACCCAGGAAGTCATCCATGACCTGGAAAAGGATGTCACGGATATGATCCATGAGATCGGAGTGCCGGCACATATCAAAGGGTATCAGTATCTGCGGGAAGCTATCATGATGTCGGTAGAGGATCCGGCAATGATCAGTTCTATCACAAAGATCCTGTATCCGACCATCGCCAAGCGGTTCCAGACCACACCCAGCCGCGTGGAGCGCGCTATTCGCCATGCCATTGAGGTTGCCTGGAGCAGAGGGCGCATGGAGACTCTGGATGCCATGTTCGGTTACACGATCGACACGGGCAAAGGCAAACCTACCAATTCGGAATTTATCGCACTGATCGCTGACAGGATCCGGCTTTCCTACAGAAGCTGAGGTGGAACCGGCAGACTCTAAAAGATTTGTAAATTATCGATGCCCTCTTTTCTATGAATCGTAAACATGGTATAATCAATCTATATTTTGAATACAAGCCGTAGCATATGTGGAGGGTTTACATGAAAAAAATTCTTTTTGCCGCATCGGAAGGCGTACCTTTTATCAAGACCGGAGGACTTGCGGATGTCGTAGGATCTTTGCCGAAGTATATTGACAAGGAGTATTTTGATGTAAGAGTGTTTATCCCGAAGTATACCTGTATGAAGCAGGAGATGAAGGATAAGCTCAGGTATGTGACACATTTCTACATGGATTTCAACTGGCAGAATGTGTATGTAGGTGTTCTGGAGGCAGAGGAAGCCGGGGTGCATTATTATTTCATTGATAATGAGAGTTATTTCGGTGGTTTCAAGCCTTATGGGGATGATCCCAGATATGAGATTGAAAAGTATGCATATTTCTGCAAGGCAGTGCTGTCGGCATTACCGCTTTTGAATTTCCAGCCGGATCTGATCCATTGCCATGACTGGCAGACCGGTCTGATCCCGGTATACCTGAAGGAGCGTTTCCATGGCGGAGATTTCTACCGCAACATGAAGTCTGTGATTACCATACATAATCTGAAGTTCCAGGGAAAATGGGATGTGAAGACGGTACAGAGCATTACCGGATTGCCGGAGTATTATTTTACCTCTGACAAGCTGGAGGCTTATAAGGATGCAAATCTGTTAAAGGGCGGTATCGTATTCGCGGATGCAGTGACCACCGTAAGTGATACCTATGCGGAGGAGATCAAGACTCCGTTTTACGGTGAGGGCCTGGACGGATTGCTGCGTGCGAGAAGTCATGATCTGCGCGGTATTGTCAACGGCATCGACTATGGAGAGTTCAATCCGGAGACGGACAAAAATATCGTAAAAGCCTATAATGCAGTGAATTTCCGCAAGGAAAAGGTGAAGAATAAGCGAGCCCTGCAGGAAGAGCTTGGACTTCGCGTAGATGATAAGAAAATGATGATCGGTCTGGTATCCAGATTGACAGACCAGAAGGGTCTGGATCTGATCGCTTATGTCATGGATGAACTGTGCCAGGATGATATCCAGTTCGTGGTACTGGGCACCGGTGAGGAACGTTATGAGAATATGTTCCGTCATTTCGACTGGAAGTATGGAGACAAGGTGTCTGCCAACATTTATTATTCGGATGCACTGTCCCATAAAATCTATGCGGCTTGTGATGCTTATCTGATGCCGTCTTTGTTCGAGCCCTGCGGCCTGAGTCAGTTGATCGCGCTGCGTTACGGTACCGTACCCATCGTCAGAGAGACCGGCGGACTGAAGGATACCGTACAGCCCTATAATGAGTATGAGAGCACCGGCACGGGCTTCAGTTTTACGAATTACAATGCACATGAGATGCTGAATACGATCCGCTATGCGGAGCATATTTACTATGACAGGAAGAGAGAGTGGAATAAGATCGTGGATCGTGCCATGGCCACCGACTACTCCTGGAAGGTATCCGCCGGAAAATACCAGGAGATGTATGACTGGCTGATCGGATAAAGAACTGGAATAAGGTAAGATTACATATGGCAGATAAGAACAGTTCCAAGAACAATTTTATCATGCAGGCGGGAATTCTGGCGGCAGCCGGAATCATCAGCAGAATCATAGGGCTCCTTTACAGGGGCCCTTTACAGAGTGTCATCGGGAATCTGGGACTTGGTTATTACCAGTCAGCGTATAACTATTATACGATCATTCTGTTAATCTCCTCTTATAGTATTCCCTCGGCAATTTCCAAAGCTATCGCACAGAAGCTGGGAGAGAAGGAATACCGTAACGCCCACAGACTGTTCCACGGAGCCATGATCTATGTACTGGTGGTTGGCGGTATAGCCAGCCTTTTTCTGTTTTTCGGAGCGGGATTATTCGTGTCCGGAGCAGCGGTCACAGTACTGCGCACCTTTGCACCGACGATCTTCGTCTATGGTATCCTGGGAGTTTTACGAGGGTATTTTCAGGCACATAAGAGCATGGCGCAGACCTCCGTATCGCAGATCCTGGAGCAGATCGCCAATGCGGTAGTCAGCGTAGGCGCGGCATACCTTCTGATCCAAATGTTTATGGGAACGATGGAGGTTCCGGCGGATCAGGCAGGGCAGGTGATGAGGGCAACCTACGGTGCAGTGGGAAGTGCACTGGGTACCGGTGTCGGCGTATTAGTGGCGCTGCTTTTTATGGCGGGAGTCTATGCTCTGAATCGTGGAATGATCCTGCGCAGAGTGCAGCGTGACAGGCATGAACATGTGGATTCCTACGGACAGATATTCAAGACGATCACACTGGTGGTGACGCCGTTTATTTTGAGTACAGCTGTATATAACTTAAGCAGTACGGTCAACAACAGTATCTACACCAAATGGTATCCGTCCCTTCGCAATCTGGATACGGTATCTATTTATGAAAAATATGGTATTTTCTCCGGACAGTCCCTGACAATGTCCAATATTCCCATAGCCTTTGCATCTGCTATGGCTTCTGCCATGATCCCTTCCGTAGCACAGCTGATGGCAGCCCGGGATGTGAAGGGAGCCAGAGAGAAGATCGGACTGGCAGTGAAGACTACCATGGTGATCTCGATTCCCTGCGCTGTGGGACTTTTTGTACTGGCGAAGCCGGTGATCAGTCTGCTGTTCACAAATAAGACGGCAGAGGAACTGAATCTGGCGGCAGCTCTTTTAATGACATTGTCACTGTCGGTTATTTTTTATGCACTGTCTACGTTGAACAGCTCTATTTTGCAGGGACTGGGCAAAGTCAATACCCCGATCATCAATGCGGGGATCTCGCTGGTGGTGCAGACGGTGGCAGCAGTGCTGCTTCTGATGTTCACAAGACTGGATCTGTACAGCATTGCCATCGCCAATACGCTGTATTCCGGTATGATGTGTGTGCTGAACCAGTGGGCGGTAAGAAGAGCGGTAGGCTACCGGCAGGAGATCGTAAAGACTTTCGTCATTCCGGCGTTCGCCTCCGCGTTTATGGGAGCGGCAGCCTGGGCAATCTACGAGGGTCTGTATATGGTGACGAAGTCCATGCGGATCTCTGTCATTCCTGCAATCGTAATTGCTGCTGTAGTCTATTTTGTCATGCTGATATTGATGCGGGGCATCACGGAGCAGGAGCTTCGCAGCTTCCCGAAGGGATATCTGTTAGTGAAGGTAGCGAAGAAGTGCCGCTTATTGAGATAATGAGAAGCGATGACAGCTACGATGCTCTAGGTGAAGAAACAGTGAAGAGAATAAGTACAGAAAGGAGTCTGCCTCATGACAATGCTATTGTCGAAGGCAGATTTTTGCGTACATGGGGCGTAGATATAAGGAGCATGCTGATTAAGCCCCGGGGAGATCGAGAGAGCGGGGCGCAGAGAGGAAAAGAAACTAAATAAGCCCCCGGGGCATGAAACCACGGGGGCACAAAGTCAAGGTATATCATGGAATAGAAGTGAAAAACTTTCAAATGTATCAATTATCTCTGGCAGAACGGATCCCCGCCATTCTTGAATAATGTGATCATTTCTTGACCGACACTGATAGTGGAGGGCAGATCCGGGACATTCTCTCTGGAGAACCAGGCAGCCTCGCCAAGCTCCGATTCTTGCAAAGTAATAGAAGGATCCCCCTCCAGCTTCGCGAAGAAGCCGATCATGGCGGAATCGCTGAAGGACCAGGGCTGGGATTTGTAATAGACCAGATCGCTGACCTTTAAACCGACTTCTTCCATGATTTCCCGGCGGGCAGCACCCTTGAAGGTCTCACCGACTTCCACGAAGCCGGCCACCAGTGCCCAGTGACGATAGGAACCGCCGGCGTAACGGGTCAGCAGGATCTTGTCCCGCTCGGTATCCACGATGGCAATAATGACGGCTGGAGAGATCTTGGGATATTCGATCTGACCGCACTCCGGACAGATGCAGGCCCGTTCCGTAGTGCTGGGAACTGTGGGATGCCCGCAGCGGCCGCAGAATTTCCGGTCCAGACGGAAACGATTGATCTGGGTGGCAGTGATTCCAGCAAATGCCAGATATTCCGGCTCAAAATTACGGAACACACCGGAAGCGTAGAGGTCTTCTTCCGGGAGCATGAGAGCACCGGCATCCTCCGTCGTCTTGCGGAAGAATGCTCGGTCATCAATGGAAAAGAGATATTCACAGTCCAGAAAAAAACGTTCCATAGGCTGACGGATTCCCAAGAGTCCATGGACTTCTTCAAAAGTAGGAAGATATACTTGAGGATGTTCAGAGATGCCGGCACCGGCGGAAGTATCCGTTACATCACTGTTTTCTGTATGGGAGGGCAGATAGACCTTTTCTCCGTCAAATAACAGCAGATAATCGGAAGGTTTAGGATCCTGGCTTCGGAATTCCGGGTAATATTTATGCGGTTCGATCTTATGGATCATCATAGAGTATTTCTCCTTTTATGGCTATTTTTCAGAAAGTGTTCATAAGAATATAGTAGTCCATTGTGGGGGAACTGTCAAACGCAACAGTTCAGCCGCACCGTTCACGGGAGTCGCGTTAACACGCTTTTATGTCACTTCGTGACTACCTTTGCTCATAGATTGGCGCTTAGCTCCTGCACATATTTGCCCGCAAAATCATGCAAGCATGATTTCTGCGCCCAGATATGTTCAGAACTGAACTGTTGTGGAAATTATTTGAGATTCCGGGATATTTGTGTTAAAATATTTTGTGACTGTTCTGAGGCGTTCATTTCTCGAATGCCCCTGTGAACAGTTACGGAATTTATCAGAAAATACAGCATGAGAGTACAAAAGTGAGTATCTCATGTGGAAACGAGGGATAGTATGTTACAGATGATCTTGCCGGAGGGAAGCAGTTCTCTCCTTGCTTTTTTTGGAATCCTTTTTGCTTTCGGAGCGACAGTACTGGCGACGGCAAAATTAAGCCCGTATCTGCCGAAGGACGCCGGAAGAGAATTTGCCCATGATGGAAAATTGTCCGCGGGAAAGCCAAGAGGCGCCGGAATCATTTTTGTGCTGGCATTTGTGGCATCTGTTTTACTGTTTGCACCCTTAAGTGCAGAGCTGGTGATCTATCTGCTGCTGATCGTGGTATGCATGATGACCGGTTTTCTGGATGACGCCTCCAAGACTCCCTGGGGTGAATACAAAAAAGGGTTTCTGGATCTGTGCGTGGCGGCACTGGTAGCCATCACCTTCCTGAAATACAACTCCAACGTGGTGGAACTGGCACTGTTCCATGTAAAGTTCACGCTGCCTCCCGTAGTATTCGCAATCCTCACGGTGATCCTGGTATGGACCTCCGTGAACGTGACCAATTGCTCCGATGGTGTGGACGGACTCTCCGGAACCCTGTCGATCATTACGATCATGTCCATCTATATCGTGGATCGCATGAAGGATGTGAATGAGACTTACTCTTTCCTGATCCTGCTGTTTGCCGTATGTATTCTGGGCTATTTGTGGTACAATGCCACACCCAGTAAGCTGATGATGGGGGATGCGGGTTCCCGGGCTATGGGATTGTTCATCAGCATCGCTATTTTGAAGAGCGGCTGCCCGTTCCTGTTCATCCCGCTGGCACTGGTGCTGATCCTGGATGGAGGACTGGGACTTCTTAAGGTGTCTCTGCTTCGTTTCCTGAAGATCCATATTTTGAAAAATACGAGAACACCGCTGCATGACCATGTGCGTAAGGTGTGGGACTGGTCCAATACACAGACTGTATTCCGTTTTGCCATTATTCAGATCATTCTGTCTCTGGCGGTAATCTACGCAATGCAGTTGTAGAATGCTGGGCACACCGGGACAGCATAGAGACTGCGACCGGTCATCCTCTGCAAGAAAAAAAGGTTGGTTGCCGGAAGGAAAAAGGTCGGCCGTCAGAAGAAAAGAAAGGCGTCTGCTGAAGGAAAAGAAGGTCGGTCGCCGAAGAAAAAGAAGGACGGCTGTTGGTAGAAAATCAGCATGTGCCGAGCCGGGAGAAAAACTGTCAATAAATGATATAAGTAATTGAACAGATAGAAATGGAGAAATTATGTACGATGAATTAACCCCCACTGACATTAAGAAAATGGAAGATGAGATCGAGTATCGTAAGCTGGTGGTGCGTCCCAAGGCACTGGAGGACGTGAAGGAAGCCAGAGCCCACGGAGATCTCAGTGAGAATTTTGAATATTATGCAGCGAAAAAATACAAGAATCAGAACGAGAGCCGGATCCGTTATCTGGAGAGAATGATCAAGACCGCAAAGGTGATCTCCGAGAACTCCGCCGTGGATGAGGTGGGCATCAACAACACTGTTACCGTGGAATTCATCGACGACGGCACGGAAGAGGATTACAAGATCGTGACCACCGTTCGCGGAAACTCACTGGAAGGTCTGATCAGCAACGAATCTCCGCTGGGCAAGGCACTGCTTGGCAAAAAAGTGGGTGATGTGGTCCATGTGCAGGTCAATGCCAATGTGGGCTATGACGTAGAGATCAAGGCACTGAAAAACACTGAGGATGACGGGGACAAGATCCGCAGCTTCTAATGCTTTGCGGACCCCACAAGCTATAGAAAGAAAGGGTAACTATTCAGAGCCTCATAACAATTACAGAATATTCTTGCGGATCCCGGTATTCAATGAATATTTTGCGATAGTTACAGGGCTTGGAACAGATACAAAAAAGGAATTATAAGAATGAAAAAATATCTGCTGTTTGATCTGGACGGTACACTGACAGATCCCAAAATTGGAATTACGACCTGCGTGCAGTATGCGCTGCACTCTTTCGGTATTGAGGAACCTGATCTGGACAAGCTGGAGCCTTTTATCGGACCGCCCTTACGGGACAGCTTTATGGAATTCTACGGTTTTACCGCTGAGCAGGCGGAGGAGGCCGTGGCAAAATACAGAGAGCGTTTTCAGAATACGGGTATTTTTGAAAATGAAGTTTATGCCGGTATTCCGGAGATGCTGAAGAACCTGCAATCCAAGGGCTATTTTCTGGCACTGGCTTCCAGCAAACCCCAGATCTATGTAGAACGCATACTGGAGCATTTTGATCTGAAAAAATATTTTGCCGTGGTGGTAGGCAGTGAGCTGGACGGCACCAGAGAGACGAAGGATCAGGTGGTGCAGGAGACCCTGCATCAGCTGTTCAAGGAGAATCCCATAGAGCCGGATCAGGTCTACATGATCGGTGACAGAAAGTTCGATGTGGAAGGAGCCAGAGCGTTGGGCGTGGAGAGCGTGGGCGTGACTTATGGCTACGGAAGCAAGGAAGAGTTAAAGGAAGCAAAAGCGGACTACATCGTACAATCCGTGGAAGAACTGGAAAAATTTCTGCTTCGCGGCAGCGAGGAACTGGTGAACAGCAATCCCGACAATAAAAAGAAAAATCCCATGTACCAGAGAATCTGGACCATGGTGTATTCGTTCCTGATGTTTATCCTGGTGCGCAATGCGGTGCAGTATGCGTTGCTGGCACTGTTGTATCAGCTGGCACAGTCCGGTGCTTCCGGTGGACTGGTAGATCTTCTGATCCTGAGGGATGAGACCGGCGCCTATAACGGCTATTCCGGAGATGTGTCCAGTATCATAGCGGCACTGGGCTTCATCGGCGGAGCACTGGCGGTATGGTCCACGGCAAAGCTTCTGATCACGAAGAACAAAGAGGATATGCATTTAAGCCATCTGAAAAAAGAAGGTAAGGCAAAATATGCCCTGCTGGTGGCAGCCACCATTGGTGCTGTTATCGGTTTCAACCTCCTGTTTGAACTTCTGGGTGTGACCAATAAATCCGAAGCCTATACGGAAGTCGTTTCACAGCAGTATTCTGCACACTTTATTGTGGGTATTCTGGTATTCGGCTTTATCTCTCCGATTGCGGAGGAATTACTGTTCCGTGGAGTGATTTATGGTTACCTGCGCAGATTTATGGATCTGAAGCTTGCTATAGCTCTGTCCGCACTGATCTTCGGTGTGTACCACATGAACTACGTGCAGGGCATCTACGGCTTTCTCATTGGCTGCCTCATGGCCTACGCTTATGAGTATTTCGGAGAATTCAAAATGGCAGTGCTCGTTCATGTGGCATCCAATGTCCTCGCCTACTGCCTGTCCTACACCGCCATCGCCGTCACCGGCTTCGTCAGCTGGCCTGTATGCGTGATTTTCCTGGCAGTGGCAGTTGTATCCTTGATCACTTTGCACAAACAGAAAAATATATTTTAATGAGATAACAAAACACATTAGTTACCAGTTCTGACCGCATTCATAAACTGTATTGAACTGGACTTCATAACCCAGCAGCCGAAAACAGGGTAAGGATAAGCAGGCCGTAAGCAGACGTCGGCACTTAGTGACCGTACTTTGGTCACTTATGTGCCGCTACGCTCTGCGACAGAGTGCGAACGTGCCGCGTTCCTTGCCCTGTTCTCGACTGCGGAGATATTACATCTTAAAAGGAGCAACATATGAAATTCAGCATTATCGTAGTATGCCTGAACCCCGGCACCAAACTGAATCAGACCCTTGACAGTATCCTGGCCCAGACCTGCCCAGACTTCGAAGTCATCGTCAAGGACGGTGGCAGCCGTGACGGATCCATAGAGTCCATGCGCACTGACGGGCGGATCCATCTCTACCAGGAACCGGATCACAGCATCTACGAGGCTATGAACCAGGCGGTCTCTCATGTGACCGGAGATTACATTCTGTTCTTAAACTGCGGTGACCTCTTCTATGACAAGGAAGTTCTGGCACACACCGCACAATTCATGGAACAGCACCCTATGAAACTGCAAGGCATCTATTACGGAGATACCTACAGCGCGAAAACGGACACGAAGATATCATCCCCGCCCCGAATCACCGGCTTTGTCTGCTACCGCAACATTCCCTGCCATCAGTCCTGCTTCTATGCCGCAGACCTGTGCCGACAGAAGCCCTACGAACCAAAATACAAGATCCGCGCAGATTATGAACATTTTCTGTGGTGCTATTACCGGGCGAAGGCTCCCATGCAGTATCTGGGGCTTACCGTATCTTCCTACGAAGGCGGCGGCTACTCCGAGACAAAGGAGAACCTGAAACGCAGTGCCGCAGAGCATAAGGAGATCACGACAAAATACATGAAACCCGTAGAACTGTTCCGTTACCGCGCTGTGATGGCACTGACCCTGGCACCTCTCCGGACCGCAATGGCAGAAAGCAGACATTTCTCTGCAATCTATCAGGGACTGACAAGCAGAGTGTATGGTCGGAGACAGGAAAAATAGGGAAAATCCCCAAAGAGTTGTGCTAAAAGCATGGCTTAAAAAAGAAAATTAACACAATTAACAGACAATAGCCGTGTGAACAACTGAATTGACAAATTATCTGACAATTCAAGGAAAAATCTATATTTACAAATGAGAAAAATAGGTGTATAGTACAGAAAAGGTCGCAATGAGGCGCTCGAAAGAGTCTCATTGCGACCTTTTTTAGTTGCAGGAAAGTGCTGAAAGCACAGTCTTGCGAATGAGGTTCTGAATAGGAACAGACAGATTAAGAAGAGAGAAATAGAAAACCGGAAAGGAGAACTATATGTTTGATGTAAAACAGGAGCTGCCCAAGGCACCGTTATATCGGGAAGAATTTGAGCATGATAACTGCGGTATCGGAGCCTGTGTCAATATTCACGGAGAGAAGAGCCGCGCGACCGTAGAGAATGCGCTGAAGATCGTAGAGAATCTGGAGCACAGAGCCGGTAAGGATGCGGAAGGCAAGACCGGTGACGGTGTCGGTATTCTGACCCAGATCCCCCACAAATTTTTTGCCAGAGTGACCAGAGCTCTGGGCATGGACATCGGCGGAGAGAGAGAATACGGTGTCGGCATGTTCTTCTTCCCGCAGGAAGAGCTGCGCCGCAATCAAGCCAAGAAGATGTTCGAGATCATTGTGGAAAAAGAAGGAATGGAATTCCTCGGCTGGCGTGAAGTGCCTACCTTCCCCAATGTGCTGGGACATAAGGCCGTAGAGTGCATGCCCTATATCATGCAGGGATTCGTGAAAAAGCCTGCCGATGTGGAAAAAGGACTTCCCTTTGACCGCAGACTTTATATTGCAAGACGTGTCTTCGAGCAGTCTTCCGATGATACCTATGTAGTTTCTCTTTCCAGCAGAACGATCGTATATAAAGGAATGTTCCTGGTAGGTCAGCTGCGTACCTTCTTCGCAGATTTGCAGAGTGAAGATTACGAATCCGCCATTGCCATGGTACACTCCCGTTTCTCCACCAATACCAATCCCAGCTGGGAACGTGCCCATCCGAACCGTCTGATGGTACACAACGGTGAGATTAACACTATCCGCGGCAATGCCGACAAGATGCTGGCCAGGGAGGAGAACATGGAATCCGAGCATCTGAAAGGCCAGCTGCACAAAGTACTGCCTGCTATCAGCAAGACCGGTTCCGACTCCGCTATGCTGGACAACACGCTGGAATTCCTGGTAATGAGCGGCATGGAACTGCCTCTGGCGGTCATGATCGCTATCCCCGAGCCCTGGGCGAACAACAAGGCCATGTCCCAGACCAAGAGAGATTTCTACCAGTATTACGCTACCATGATGGAGCCCTGGGACGGCCCCGCATCCATCCTGTTCTCCGACGGAGATATCATGGGTGCGGTACTGGACAGAAACGGCCTGCGTCCTTCCCGTTATCTGATCACTGACGATGATACCCTGATCCTGTCTTCCGAGGTAGGTGTCCTTCCTGTTGATCCCACGAAGATCAAGTTAAAGGAAAGACTTCGTCCCGGCAAGATGCTCTTGGTCGATACCGTACAGGGCAGAGTCATTGACGATGAGGAGATCAAGGAAAAATATGCTTCCAGACAGCCCTACGGTGAATGGCTGGACAACAACCTGACAGAATTGAAGAGTATTCACATCCCGAACCAGCGTGTCCCTGAGTACACCTACGAAGAGCGTCAGCGGATGCAGAAAGCTTTCGGTTATACCTACGATGAGATGAAACAGAGCATTCTGCCTATGGCAAAGAACGGCAGTGAAGCGATTGCCGCCATGGGTGTGGATACGCCACTTCCCGTCTTAAGCAAGACGAACCACCCGCTGTTTCATTATTTCAAGCAGCTGTTTGCACAGGTAACCAACCCGCCCATTGATGCGATCCGTGAGGAGATCGTGACTTCCACCACCGTATACATCGGTACCGAGGGCAACATTCTGGAGGAGACCCCGAAGAACTGTAATGTTCTGAAGGTCAACAACCCGATCCTGACCAACACGGATCTGTTGAAGATCAAGAACATGAAGGTAGACGGATTCAAAGTAGAAGTCGTACCTATCGTATATTACAAGAACACCAGCTTAGAGCGTGCCATTGACAGACTGTTTGTGGAAGTGGACAGAGCTTACAGAGACGGTGTGAACATCCTGATCCTGTCCGACAGAGGCGTGGATGAGAACCATGTGCCCATTCCTTCCCTGCTGGCCGTATCCGCCCTGAACCAGTATCTGGTACGCACCAAGAAGAGAACCAGAGTCGCACTGATCCTGGAATCCGGCGAACCCAGAGAGGTACACCATTTTGCTACGCTGCTAGGTTACGGTGCCTGCGCCATCAACCCTTATCTGGCACAGGATACCATCAAGGAACTGATCGAGAGCAATATGCTGGATAAGGATTACTATGCAGCAGTGGATGATTACAACAATGCTGTCCTCCACGGCATCGTCAAGATCGCATCCAAGATGGGTATCAGCACCATCCAGTCCTATCAGGGTTCCCAGATCTTCGAGGCTATCGGTATTGCACCGGAAGTGATCAGTAAGTATTTCTCCAACACCGTATGTCGTGTGGGAGGTATTACCTTAAAAGATATTGAGCAGCAGGTAGACGACCTGCACTCTCAGGCATTTGATCCTCTGGGACTGAAAAACGATCTGACCTTAAACAGCCCCGGACATCACAAGATGCGCAGCGGCGGTGATGAGCATCTGTACAATCCCGCTACCATCCATATGTTACAGGAATCCACCAGACGCGGTGATTACCAGATGTTCAAACAGTACACTGCCATGGTAAACGACGAAGATTCCATCAAGAATCTCAGAGGACTGATGGACTTCAATTATCCGAAAAAGGGTGTGCCTATTGAGGAAGTAGAGCCGGTAGAGTCCATTGTGACCAGATTCAAGACCGGTGCCATGTCCTACGGTTCCATTTCCAAAGAAGCCCATGAGACCATGGCCATCGCCATGAACCATCTGCACGGCAAGAGCAATTCCGGTGAAGGCGGTGAGGACCTGGATCGTCTGACCGTCGGACCGGACGGACTGAACCGTTGTTCCGCCATCAAGCAGGTAGCCAGTGGACGTTTTGGTGTTACCAGCCGTTACCTGGTAAGTGCACAGGAGATTCAGATCAAGATGGCACAGGGAGCAAAACCCGGTGAGGGCGGACATCTGCCCGGAGGAAAGGTATATCCCTGGATCGCCAAGACCAGACACTCCACGCCCGGTGTGTCCCTGATCTCTCCGCCCCCTCATCACGACATTTATTCCATTGAGGATCTGGCGCAGCTGATCTATGATCTGAAAAATGCCAACACCCAGGCAAGAATCTCTGTAAAACTGGTATCCGAAGCCGGTGTGGGAACGGTCGCAGCCGGTGTAGCCAAGGCGGGAGCCCAGGTCATCCTGGTATCCGGCTATGACGGCGGTACCGGTGCGGCACCGAGAAACTCCATCCACAATGCCGGACTTCCCTGGGAGCTGGGACTGGCAGAGACCCATCAGACCCTGATCATGAACGGTCTGCGTAATAAAGTCCGCATCGAGACCGACGGTAAGCTGATGAGCGGCAGAGACGTAGCCATCGCAGCCATTTTAGGTGCCGAGGAGTTCGGTTTTGCCACTGCACCCCTTGTGACCATGGGCTGTGTCATGATGAGAGTATGTAATCTGGATACCTGCCCGGTAGGCGTGGCTACCCAGAACCCGGAGCTGCGGAAAAACTTCCGCGGTAAGCCGGAATATGTGGAAAACTTTATGAAATTTATCGCGCAGGAGCTGCGGGAATACATGGCAGCACTGGGCGTGCGTACCGTAGATGAACTGGTGGGCAGAACTGATCTGCTGAAGAGAAAAGAGCATCTGACCGATCGTCAGGAGGAAGTGGATCTGACCCAGATCTTAAGCAATCCTTACGAGGGCAGCAAGCAGAAGGTGACCTTTGATCCCAGGCAGGTCTATGACTTCCAGTTAGAGAAGACACTGGATGAGAAGGTGCTGTTAAAGCAGTTAGGAAAAGCCATCGACGCAGGACAGAAGCGCAGCATCGAAGTAGACGTCAGCAACACCGATCGTGCCTTCGGTACGATCCTCGGAAGTGAGATCACCAGAAAATTGGGCGATGATGTGGAAGAGGATACCTACCATGTACTGTGCAAGGGTGCCGGCGGACAGTCCTTCGGAGCCTTTATCCCCAAGGGCCTGACTCTGGAACTGGTAGGCGACAGCAACGACTACTTCGGCAAGGGCTTATCCGGTGGTAAGCTGGTGGTATATCCTCCCCAGGGCAGCAGGTTCAAGGCGGAGGAAAACATCATCATCGGTAACGTGGCACTGTACGGTGCAACCTCCGGTAAAGCATTCATCAACGGTGTGGCAGGCGAACGTTTCTGCGTGCGTAACTCCGGTGCCATTGCGGTAGTCGAAGGTGTGGGTGATCACGGTTGTGAATACATGACCGGCGGACGTGTGGTAGTCTTAGGACCCACCGGTAAAAACTTTGCAGCCGGTATGAGCGGCGGTATCGCTTATGTACTGGATGAAGGCAACGATCTGTACAAGCGTCTGAATAAGGAAATGGTATCCTCCAGCGAGATCACATCCAAATATGATGTGCTGGAGTTGAAATCCATGATCCAGGAGCATGTGGCACTGACCAATTCCGCCAAGGGTAAGGAAGTGCTGGACAACTTTGGAGAGTATCTGCCCAAGTTCAAGAAGATCATCCCTCATGATTATGAGAGAGTCTTAAAGACCATCGTCCAGATGGAGGAAAAAGGACTGAGCGCAGAGCAGGCACAGATCGAAGCATTCTATGCCAACACCAGAAAGTAAATGGAGGCCAGTGTGAAAAGTAATCTTGATAGATTGCTTTTCACACGACTAATTTGTGCCGCGGGCGCCACAAATTAGTTTATCGCAGAACTAAATATGAAATTTAGTTCGCGATTCTTCCGACGCCGAAGCGTCTGCAGAATGGAGAGAGTCATGGGAAAACCAACGGGATTTATGGAATATAAAAGGGAAGTCAGCGTGGCTGAGGATCCTAAGAAGAGAATACAGCATTTTAACGAATTCCATGAGCATCTGCCGAAGGAAAAGCAGCGCTTACAGGGTGCCAGATGTATGGAATGCGGTGTGCCGTTCTGCCAGTCGGGCATGATGATCTGCGGTATGGCCAGCGGATGTCCCCTGCACAATCTGGTGCCGGAGTGGAACGATCTGGTATATACCGGCAACTGGCAACAGGCTTACAACCGCCTGAAAAAGACCAACAATTTCCCCGAATTCACGTCCAGAGTATGTCCGGCTCTGTGTGAGGCGGCATGTACCTGTGGATTGAATGGGGATCCGGTCTCCACCAAGGAGAACGAATATGCAATTATTGAAAACGCCTACAGCGAGGGTTATGCGGCAGCCAAGCCCCCTGTGGTGCGTACCGGCAAAAAGGTGGCAGTCATCGGCAGCGGTCCTTCCGGACTGGCAGCGGCGGATCTGCTGAACCAGAGAGGACATCAGGTCACAGTATTTGAGCGCTCCGACCGTGTGGGAGGACTGTTAATGTACGGCATCCCTAACATGAAGCTGGAAAAACAGATCATTGATCGTAAGATAGCCATCATGAAGGAAGAGGGCATCACCTTTGTCACCGGTACGGATATCGGTAAGGACATCAAGGCATCCAAGCTGTTACATGATTTTGACCGTGTCGTACTGGCCTGTGGTGCTTCCAATCCCAGAGACATCAATGCGCCAGGCAGAGATGCCAGGGGAATCTATTTCGCGGTGGATTTTCTGAAAGCCAATACCAAGAGCCTGCTGGATTCGAACTTTGAAGATAAGAAATATGTGGAGACCAAGGGTAAGAACGTGGTCATCATCGGCGGTGGTGATACCGGTAATGACTGTGTGGGAACTTCCATCCGTCACGGTGCCAAGTCTGTAACCCAGATCGAGATGATGCCCAAGGCTCCGGACAAGAGAGCAGAGAACAATCCCTGGCCCGAATGGCCGAAGGTCTGCAAGACCGATTACGGTCAGGAAGAAGCCATTGCAGTCTACGGACATGATCCGAGAATCTATGAATCTACGGTTAAGGAATTTATCAAGGATAAGAACGGCAACCTGAAAGCCGTGAAGATCGTGAAGCTGTCCTGGGAAAAGGATCCGGCTACCGGACGCATGAAGATGCAGGAGATCGCCGGAAGTGAGCAGATCCTGGATGCGGAGATTGTACTGATCGCAGCAGGATTTTTGGGAAGTCAGAAATATATTACCGATGCTTTCGGGGTGGAATTAAATGAACGCACCAACGTAAAAACTGCCCCCGGCAAATACCAGACCAGTGTGGAAAATGTATTCGTCACCGGTGATATGCACAGAGGACAGTCCCTGGTGGTGTGGGCGATCCGTGAAGGCAGAGAAGCCGCACATGCTGTGGATGAGAGCCTGATGGGCTACTCTAATCTGGTGATCCAGTAGAGGTATTATTCTCGTAGATGGATCTCAGACCTTTCATAAGAAGATTCTGATCGATATGGATCTTCGTTTCACAATGTGGAATGACGGTCGTTGCGTACCCTCCGGTGGCAACGACCGTTGCTTTTTGCCCTAACTCTGTCTGGATACGGCGGATCAGTCCGTCGATGGCACAGGCGTTGCCCAAGAGCATTCCCCCGGTGATGCATTCCTGCGTATTCGCACCGATGGTGTGGGCGGGCATATGAATGTCCCCTTTCGGGAGCTGGGCGGTCTTGCCTAAAAGTGCCCTGTGGGCGGTTCCAACGCCGGGAAGGATCAGGCCACCTAAAAAGCGACGGTTCTCATCCAACACGTTAAAAGTCGTGGCGGTGCCCAGGTCGATGGTGACGAAAGGCAGGGAATAGCGGGAAATGGCTCCTGCAATATCTGCCAGTCGGTCACAGCCCACCTTTTCCGGGAAGTCCGTACAGATCTCGTAGCCCAGATCCAGCTTATGGGAAAGAATCAGAGGTTTCCGTCCCAGAATAGTTTCCAGAGCAGAGGAAAAAACGGCTGTCACCGAAGGCACAACCGAGGAAATCATAGATCCCTCAAAGGCTTCGGCAGACAGGCCGTGTTTGTTCAAGATCATATTCAGTTTTTCAATATATCCGGCATCAGACAGGGGACGACGGGACGATATCTTCTCAATAAAGAGCAGCTTATTTCCCTGAAATCCCCCGATGCCGATCGTAGTATTTCCGATGTCGATTGTCAGTACCACGGGTATACTCCTGTTATGCTGCAGACTCTGCTTTCTGATATACAGGAATGACTTTTGCCTTGATCAGTGCCAGCCCTACCGCTCCGGTCAGGAACGTGGATGCACACATCTCGAAGACCGCATTCACACCTACAAAAGAGCAGATGAATAAAATCGCGTTTTTACCACCCATCAGTCCCTGCACATAGGAAGTATTGCCGAACAGCAGTACTAAAAGGGACATGAAAAATGCGGTGTTGAAAAATGCGCTGCAAAATCCGGTGATCATGCAGGCGATTCTGTCTCCTACGGCTTTGCGGCTGTAACGGAAGACATATCCCAGCAGAAATCCGTCCAGAAGTCTGGGGATGAAACGCTGGATGAAGGCCAACACAGGGTTGATGCCAAAAAGCATTGCTCCCATGGCGCTGGTGCCTCCCACGCCGATGCATTGCAAAAAGCTGGTCAATCCGAATACTGCTCCCATGGCGGCTCCGCCTACAGGGCCAAGAGTGATTGCAGCCAGTGCAACGGGGATGACATTGAAGGTGATTGCCAGGGGGCCGATGTTCAGGTACCCGAGCGGGGTATAAGCCATCAGCAAAAGTACCGCAGCAAACAATCCCATCAACGTGAGTCGCATTGTCTTACTTTGTTTGTTCATATGAAATTTTCCTCCTTGTTACCATTCTCCCTCTGGGAGATACAATACAAGCTGCCCCGGTGATTCGGGACACTCCTACTGTTTATATCATATCCCGGACAAAAAGAAAAGTGATATTTGCATAAAATATGCACTTATGGTATTTTAGGAGTACAGTTTTGAAGTATTTTTGATAAATCAGGCAAAAGGAGACGACTATGCTGAAGGGAAAGACCGTAGTTCTGGCAATCTCGGGAAGTATTGCTGCATATAAAATGGCCAATGTAGCGCGGATGCTGTTAAAACAGCACTGTGATGTGGAAGTGCTGATGACACAGAATGCCACGCAGTTCATTAACCCCATTACTTTTGAAAGTCTGACGGGACATAAATGTCTGGTGGACACCTTTGACCGCAATTTCCAGTACAGTGTGGAACATGTGGCACTGGCAAAGCGGGCGGATGTGGTTCTGGTGGCACCGGCTTCTGCCAATGTGATCGGCAAGATTGCAAACGGCATCGCAGATGATATGTTGACTACTACGGTCATGGCATGTCCCTGCAAGAAGATTGTGTCCCCTGCCATGAATCATAATATGTATCACAACCCCATCGTGCAGGATAATATCGAAAAATTAAAGCATTTCGGCTATGAGATCATCACTCCGGCCACGGGAATGCTGGCCAACGGCGATATCGGTGACGGCAGAATGCCGGAGGAGTCCGTACTGTTCGAAGCCGTGGTGAAGGAGATCGCCTGCGAGAAGGATCTGGCGGGCAAAAAGGTGCTGATCTCCGCAGGTGCCACCAGAGAACCCATTGACCCGGTGCGTTTTATCACGAATCACTCCAGTGGAAAAATGGGTTATGCCCTGGCGAGAGCTGCAATGCACCGCGGCGCAGAAGTGACGGTGGTGGCAGCCCATACGGATGTGGAGCCGCCTTTGTTTGTAAATGTGGTGCCGGTACAGACGGCAGCAGAGATGTACGATGCAATCGTGTCCAGAGCGCAGGACTATGATTTTGTCATCAAGGCAGCAGCCGTGGCAGACTACACCCCGGCAGTGACAGCAGACAATAAGATTAAGAAAAAAGACGGAGACATGTCGATCCCTCTGGTGCGGACGAAGGATATTTTGAAGGCCCTTGGGGAAAACAAGAGACCGGGACAGATTTTGTGTGGATTTTCCATGGAGACGGAAAATGTACTGGAGAATTCCCGGAAGAAGCTGGAGAGCAAGCACTGTGACATGATCTGTGCCAACAGTTTGAAGAGCGCAGGAGCGGGCTTTGGCACGGACACCAATATTGTGACACTGATCACAAAGAATTCCGAGGAGAGCCTGGAACTGATGAGCAAGGAACAGGTGGCACATAAGATTCTGGATAAGCTGCTTGCAATAGTCCAGCCATAGAACAGCAGAATGAATGCGAGGGGGCTTGCACACAAAGCGTTAATTCTGTAGAAAAATCATTTGCTTCTATGCAAAAAGATGGTATGATAGAAACAATGATGTATAGCCGTGTGGACGGCAGATTGAGAGGATGAAATGGACAAAATTATTTTGACAGGTGACAGACCCACCGGAAGATTACATGTGGGACATTATGTAGGCTCCCTGAGAAGACGTGTAGAGCTGCAGAATTCCGGCGAATATAAGAAGACTTTTATCATGATCGCAGACGCACAGGCGCTGACGGATAATATCGAGAATCCCGAGAAGGTGCGCCAGAATATTATTGAAGTGGCGCTGGACTACATGTCCTGCGGACTGGATCCCAGCAAGGCAACGATCTTCATTCAGTCTCAGATCTCCGAACTGTGCGAGCTGACCTTCTATTACATGGATTTGGTAACCGTAGCCAGATTACAGAGAAACCCGACCGTAAAGAGTGAGATTCAGATGCGTAACTTCGAAGCCAGCATCCCTGTGGGATTTTTTACCTATCCCATCAGCCAGGCTTCCGATATTACCGCTTTCAAGGCGACCACCGTTCCCGTAGGTGGTGACCAGCTGCCCATGATCGAACAGACCAGAGAGATCGTACACAAATTCAACACCGTATATGCACCGGTACTGGTAGAGCCCAAGGCACTGCTGCCTGAAAATGAGGCATGTCAGCGACTGCCCGGCATCGATGGCAAGGCGAAAATGAGTAAATCCCTGGGCAACTGCATCTATCTGTCAGACAGTGCAGACGATGTACGCACCAAGATCATGAGCATGTACACCGATCCCGAGCATCTGTTGGTCAGCGATCCCGGACATCTGGAGGGCAACACGGTATTCACTTACCTGGATGCTTTCTGCAAGCCGGAGCACTTCGAGAGATACCTGCCGGATTACGCAAATCTGGACGAGTTAAAGGCGCATTATACCAGAGGCGGTCTGGGTGACGTGAAGGTGAAGAAGTTCCTGAACAACGTAATGCAGGAGACCTTGGAGCCCATCCGTAACCGTAGAAAAGAACTGGAGAAGGATATTCCCGCAGTATATGAGATCCTGAAGAAGGGCAGTGACGAGGCCCGTGAAGTGGCAGCACAGACCCTGTCTGAGGTAAAGAGCGCTATGCGTATCAATTACTTCGACGATGCAGAACTGATCCGTATGCAGAGTGAGAAGTACGAAGGACAATAAGAATAGTAAAAGATAACAAAAGGACGTTTCCGGAAAAACCGGAAGCGTCCTTTTTGTAATGCGCCATGGGTTGTTGATCGCCTTTTATTCGATGGTGGTGTGCTCATCAGCTGGTCACTGTAATTAATTGCTGTAATCTACGTATATGGAATTTTTTCCAAAATATTGGGCGGTCTTTTTGCTGGTGGGATCCTCGGGGTCTCCTGGAAGATCGCCGGTGTAGATCATCGCAGGCTGATGGGTAAAGGGGGTCAGCACCACATCCGTAATCTCCGGGTCATTCAGGAGAAGAAGACGTTCTTCGTATTCTGCAGCATAGGCAGCGGCTTCACCGTTTGTCAGCATCCGGATCGCTTTTGCGGCGGAGGTCTCCTGCCATACTCCGGTGAAAAGGATGACGGCCAACAGGACCGTCATGGCGACATAACGGGCAATTTTCAACTTGCCGAGGACCGCCATTTTCTCCGGAGTATTCTGACGCATTTGCAGCTTCCGGACTATAAATCCGAGCCAGTAGAAGAATACTGCAAAACTGATCAGCAGAAACGCATAGTAGACAATGGCTACGGCCCGGCCCGGTCCGGTGGAGTTCATGGTATAGAACAGAGGACAGGACATGGAGCAGAACAATCCGTAGGAATATCCGGTAAAAAGGAGGGGATGGGAGAAAACCCCCCCGTTTTTCTTCTGTAAAATGCGCAGGAAGACCGGCAGCAGAAGCAGGGCGGCAAGGAACCACCACAGTCTGGTCCAGGCAAAGGTATAGCGGATCCCCTGCAACAGGCATTTGGCAATGGCTTTCCAGGCGGGAATCTTCCACATGCCGTCCTGCCGCACCTGATTGCCGGGGGCCATGGCACTGACGGCAAAAGATAGCAGGAGAACAGCGGAGGTAATTCCGCAGACATAAGTCTTTTTATTTCTCTGCAACAGCAGTAGAAAGGTTACGGTTACCGCAAACAGCATGCAGGGGAGAAGGGACACGTAATTGCCACCGCCTAAGAAAATTGCGAACAGGAGAAGCGGAAGGATCAGTATCTTTTTCCCATTGTACAGGTAGCGAAGCAATGTGCCCAGGAAAAACAGGGTCACGGCAAAGAAACCGGTGTAATACATGGAGCCGTTGTACCAGTAAAAGCTGTCGCTCTGAAAGGCCACTGTCTGGATGCACAGGAAACTGAATACTGAGGAAATCGTGATCCATTCCCCACATGTTCCCGGCAGAAAATGGCAGACCAGAGGCCATAGCAGATAGAAAATGCTGCCGCACAGCAAAAGAAGGATCACAAAAGTCACCAGATGATAGGCGGTATTGGAGAAGGCATTGGGCGCAAGATACATCAGAAACAGCGCTGAATAGGTTCCCTGCCAGATCTGATAGCTTTTGGCGACACCGGCACAGGCGGCGGAAATGGCCTGTGGTATGCTTCCGGTCTGCTGCCAGACCAGATGGGCTTCCGTACCGTAATAATAATCATCCCCGGTGGGATAATTGTAACGCCCCAGCCATACCAGAGGAACCAGGCTGGCGAGCAGGACTGCGAGGAAAATATAAGGTTTCCATTTGGCAAGTTTATTTTTCATAGAGAATATAACTCCTGAGAGGTTTTTATAATGCTACAGTCAGTATAACATACCTGCAAAGACAGGAAAAGGTACTTGTTTTGCAAAAGAGGGAAGTATATAATCAGCTTAAAGATGGCGGAAGGAGGGTATGCCATGGAAGAAAAGGGTGTCAGAGACCGGAAAAGGGAACCGGAAGAATATAATTTTGACTATGAAGAACTTGCGGATGCAGAGGTGGATTCTGAACAGGCGGGACGACGTGATGATGCTGTAGGGGAAACAACCTGTGATACAGAGGATCCGTATACTGTGGGATCGGAGGACTTTACGGAGGATGAGGACTATGGCGAGTACCCGGAAGGGGATGACCTGGATGACTTCGACGAGGGGGACGGGATCGGCTTCCGGTTCCGGCCCTGGATGATTCCGGCTTTTGCGGGCATGATGGTTCTGGCGGTCCTGATCTGTATTCCGCTGTGGAAACTGAGCCATCATGACAGAACTACGGAAAATAATGAATTCGCGGCGGTGACAACAGAAGCGCAGAGCTCAGAACAGGCTTCTGCAGAGACCCCGGAGACCGGGATCGCATCGGAAAAGGTGGCAACGGCGGAAGCGGAGACTACACAAATCCCCGAGACGGTTACTCCGGAGCCTGCGGCAGCAGTGACAGAAGCACCGCAACCGACACCTACACAGGCTCCGGAAGCACAGCCGCAGCCGACAGAGGCACCGGTGGCAACCGAAGTCCCCACTACCAATAATACGGGAGATGCTCTTGCGGAGGGAAATTCCATGACGTTCGGTGATGTGAACGAGACTGTCACTGCCAAGGATGTGAGTAATCTTCGCAGTACACCCTATACCGGAGATGAGGGCAATGTGGTAGGGCAGCTGAAGAACGGAGAGACTCTGGTACGCACCGGAAGGAACGATTCCACCGGATGGTCCAGACTGGAATACAACGGCCAGACGGTTTATGCAGTATCAGCATATCTGACCACGGATCTTACCTATAAGACCCCGGAGAAGCCGACATATCCCAACCGCGTCAGCACCCAGGACGGCAGAGTGATCGTCTTTACGGATTGTGATGATTATATTACCCCCAAAGATCTGATCAATCTGCGGACGGAACCAAGCACCAGCGAGGGAGAGAGCACTGTACGCACCCAGGTGCGGAACGGAACCAATCTGCATCGTACCGGCTACAGTGAAGGATCTGGCTGGTCCAGAGTGGAGTACAACGGTGAGATCCTGTATGCCGTGACCAGCTATGTGATCTCTGGCAGTGCTCCGGAATGACCGACGTATTCGGAAGATAGAATGTAAAAGAAGCTGTACCGTAGGGGGCAGCTTCTTTTACATTAAGATTCTATATAGAGAAAAGTATAAGGGGATGGCAAAAATTATTTCGGTCTTACGGTAAGTCTCTGGATCAGACCGTTTTCATCGGTCTTACGAACCGTGGCGATGGCCATGATGTTGTAGCCTCCGAAGTTGGCAATGAACTCGGCCTGCTCATCATTTACGACCTCAGCATCCAGAATGGAGTAGCGGCGGAAGCCGAATTTGTTACGGAAGAACATATTGATGGCCTCTTTTCCGTAGATATGATATTCCTGCTGGGAAGCGGAGGTGGTACAATAGTCACACAGAATGCCATCAGGGGTGAACAACTCTGCAAGTCCGGCAAAATCTTTATTTTCCATAGCTTCTACATATTTTTCAATGGGTCTCATAGCGTGTTCCTCCTTAATATACCTTTTCAGAATTTAACAGTGCGTCAGTACCGCCGTCTACGAACATGATGTTGCCGTTGACACCTCTGGCGGAATCGGATGCCAGGAATACCATCACCTCAGCGATCTCTTCGGGAGCCATCAGACATTCCTGACCGTACTTGGTGGGAATGGGGAGGGCATTCAGTGCCATTTTCGCGGTGGTGCTCATGGTAGCGGTCATGGCAGTATGTACGTTGCCGGGAGCTACCGCATTGATGCGGACACCGTTGGCAGCCCAGGTGGCGGAGACTCTGCGGACCCATCTGGCCAGAGCATATTTGGTGGATACATAGAGACTGTTGCCCACGGAGAGGTTGGTGGAATCCATGGAGGATACCAGGCTTAATACTCTCTTTTCATCACCGATATTGTTCAGCAGATCTACGACATCTTTACGTCCCGCACCCTGGGAAATGGTGTTGGATACGGTGACTACGCAGCTGCCGTGTTTTTTCTTAAGGAGGTCATAGACGCCCTTTGCAATGGCTACGGTTCCGAAATAGTTCAGGGAAATGATCAGTTCCAGATTGCCGCAGGCACCGGAGACACCGGCATTGCAGATCATGCCGTCCAGACCTTCGGGATGCAGCTCATGCAGCTTGTCTACAGCGGCCTGTCTTCCTTCCGGGGTTGCCAGGTTCACGCAGATATCGCCGTCCTTCAGATCGATATTGATGACTTCGTGTCCTTTTTGAAGTAACAGTTCTTTTGTCTTGGCGCCGATTCCGCTGGATGCGCCGGTGATTGCATATACGCCCATGTTAAATCCTCCCTTGTTTTCCGAAGGAAAATCCTGCTCTTCTTGAGGAGCTGCCCTCTTGAGGAGTCACCCCCTTGGCGGGGGGAGAATCTGTCCTTCCTGCTTGCTTTTACTTTATGAGTTCATTATAATAAAATCTGATATCTTTTAAATAACCAAAACAAGAAAAAATGAGGATACCAGATGCTGACCTATGATCTGACTGCCCGTGGCAGAAAAACCATGTATGAATACTTATATGAAGCGATGAAAGCTGACATCTTGAGCGGCCGGCTGACTGCCGGTGAGAAGCTTCCTTCGAAGCGGGCGTTTGCCGAGCACTTACAGGTCAGTGTCAAGACCGTGGAGAATACCTATGAACAGCTGCTGCTGGAGGGCTATATCCGGTCGGAGGAAAAGAGAGGGTATTTTGTCAACCGTCTGGAAGTGAAGAACGTCTCCGCCCCAGCCTATGCATCCTTTGTGACCCGTTTCCGGGAGGAAGAATATCTGGCGGATCTGACGGCCAACAATATTCAATATGATAAGTTCCCCTTTGCCACCTGGGCGAAGATCATGCGGCAGACCCTGACGGATTATGATACGTCTCTGCTTAAGACGGTTCCTTTTAACGGAGTGGAAAAACTAAGGGTGGCCATTGCAGAGCATTTGTATCGGTACCGTGGCATGCATGTGTCACCGGATCATATTATTGTGGGAGCGGGAACAGAATATCTCTACAGTCGTCTGCTACAGTTATTGGGCAAAAATGCAAAATTCGGTGTGGAAAATCCTGGGTATCGCAAGATTACGAAACTGTATGATGTGGGCGGTGTGACCTGGGATTATGTGGACATTGACGGTCAGGGAATGAAAGTGGAACAGTTGGATCAAAAGGGTATTACCGTGGCGCATGTATCGCCGGAACATCATTTTCCCATCGGACTGGTCATGCCTGTGGGAAGACGGCAGGAACTGCTTCGCTGGGCGGCGGAGGAACCGGAGCGCTATATCGTGGAGGACGATTTCGATTGTGAATTCCGCATGGTGGGAAAGCCGGTTCCCTCCATGCAGTCCATGGACCGCAACCACAGAGTTATTTACATCAACACTTTTTCCAAGACCATGGTGCCATCCCTGCGTATCGGCTATATGGTGCTGCCGGAGAAATTGATGGAACGCTATATTTCCACTATGAATTTTTATTCCTGCACGGTATCCGGTTTTGAGCAGTATGCCATGGCAGCGTTTCTGGAAAAAGGGTATTTTGAACGCCATATCCGGAGACTGCTCAACGATTACAGAGGGCAGCGGGAGCGGATCTGCCGGATGTTTCGGGAGTCACCTTTAAGTCAGATCAGCCAGATCTATCAGGATGATGCCGGGACTCATTTTCTGCTGCATGTGCGGACGGAACTTAGTGATGTGGAGATCAAGTGGGCGGCCAGACAGCGGGGAATTCTCGTGAACTGTCTGTCGGAATATTGCTTTGCGGATGCGCAGAAATATCGGGGGATTCTGGTCATTCACTATTCGGATATGGCGGATGAGATATTACAGAAGGTGATCGGGGCGCTGGAGGAGATATTTTGTAACTATTCAGAGCCATGAAAAACTGCGTTCTGCGAATGCTTGCATTCAGGCAGATAAGCAGTTTTATATGGCGAAGTAACCACATGAGCAAAAGGAAAGCTACGAAGTAGCGGTTTTGCGAATGGGGTTCTGAATAGTTACAATTTTTTGTAATTCATAATTTTTCCAAAATGCGGGAACACTGACAAAAAAGAATGCAGTGTTATCGCATGGAAGGAGAAATTATGAATCAGAGAGTGGGAAGAAGCAGTATCCGTCTGGCACAGCCGGTGTGTGTGATCGCCGGTGCCAGCATCGTGGGAAAAAAAGAAGGCGAAGGACCGTTAGGCACCCTGTTCGACATGGTGGGAGAGGATGATCTCTTCGGCTGTAAGACCTGGGAAGAGGCGGAAAGTAATCTCCAGAAGGACGCAGTCTACATGGTCATGGAAAAGGCCGGATGGAAAGCGGAGGATGTGTCGTATCTCTTCGCCGGTGATCTGTTGGGGCAGTGCATTGCCACTTCCTTCGGTATCTCCGCTTACAATATTCCTCTGTTTGGAGTCTACGGCGCCTGCTCTACCTGCGGGGAAGCACTGACACTGGGAGCTGTGATGGCAGCGGGAGGCTATGCGGAGCATGTGGTCTGTGTGACCTCCAGTCATTTTGCCAGTGCGGAGAAGGAGTTCCGTTTTCCGTTAGATTATGGGAGCCAGAGACCTCTGTCTGCCAGCTGGACGGTGACGGGAAGCGGAGCCTTTGCATTGGGACTAAATCAGAAGTGCAGAGCCCACATTACCGGCATGACTCCCGGAAGGATCGTTGATTACGGCCTGAAAGACTCCATGAACATGGGAGCATGCATGGCCCCGGCCGCTGCAGACACCGTTGCCCGTCACATGGAAGATTTTCATGTGACCCCGGAAGAATATGACCGGATCATCACCGGGGATCTGGGAAGCGTGGGACAGACGGTATTGATCGATCTTTTGCGGGAAAAGGGAATTGACATCGCCGACCGGCACATGGACTGCGGTATCGAGATTTTTGACGCAGAAGCCCAGGACACCCACGCCGGAGGCAGCGGCTGTGGATGCAGCGCTGTGACCCTGGCGGCATATATCCTGCCGAAGCTGGAATCCGGCGAGTGGAAAAAAGTCCTCTTTCTACCCACCGGCGCCCTGCTCAGTAAGACCAGTTTCAACGAAGGTAAAAGCGTGCCGGGGATCGCACATGCGGTAGTATTGGAGAGTCCGGCGGTGAAATAGGGAAAAGCAGCAGGTCAGAAATGAAACACACTCTTGCAAGCGCTGTAAGTTACTGGTAAAATAAACCTCAAACGGCGAAAACACATTATGCCGGGAATGGCTGGTGAGTCAAAATGCGCAGGATAGAATTTAAGATGGAGCGGCCGGGACTGTTGGAGGTCGGACAGAAGATCACAGTGACCGAGGGACTTCTGCCCAGTAACTATTATTATACGATAGACCCGTCTCTGGCCATGTCCCCCAATATTCCTTTTCGTTATCGGTTGAAGAATCGCGAAGGAGTTGTGGCGGATATCGTGGAGAATTCCAGAGGATTCTACGTGACGGCGGAATTTGATGAGCCGGAGGTAGATATGACGAAGTAAACGCTATGTGCATGCTGCATCGGATTTTGGATGTGCCGGGATCCGGAGGCATCCTCAGGGCGTAATTATAGGAAGAAGAGGAGAATATTATGTTACAGAAGATTTCAACAGACAAAACACCCGCAGCAATCGGACCTTACTCTCAGGGCATTGTACTGGGCAATATCTTTTTCGCATCCGGACAGATCCCTATTGATCCCGCTACCGGAGAGATTCACGGAACTACCATCGAGGAACAGGCAGAGCAGGTGATGAAGAATATCGGCGAGCTGCTAAAGGCAGCAGGTACCGGCTACACCAGAGTAGCCAAGACCTCCTGCTTCCTGGCAGACATGGGCGATTTCGCAGCTTTCAATCAGGTCTATGCAAAGTACTTTACTGAGAATCCTGCCAGAAGCTGCGTTGCAGTCAAGACCCTTCCCAAGAACGTATTATGTGAAGTGGAAGTCATTGCGGAAGTATAAAGTGTAAGTAACCACCATGAGCAAATAGCATGATGTCGGGGTCAAAATCCCCACAGAGGCAGTTCTGCAAATGGGGCGCTACAAAGGTTATAAAGAAGAACAAGACGGAAGATCGTCGCTTACAGGCGGCGATTTTCTTATGTAGAGACAGGAGAAACTTATGAAAAATAATATTACTCTGATCGGCATGCCGGGTTCGGGAAAAAGTACGGTAGGCGTGGTTCTGGCAAAGCGCCTGGGCAGACGTTTTGTGGATTCGGATCTGGTGATCCAGGAAAGACACGGTAAATTATTGCATGAACTCATCACGGAACACGGCGTGGAGGGCTTCTGGCAGATCGAGAGCAACGTAAATGCCTCTCTGAATCTGGAAAACAGCATCATTGCCACCGGCGGAAGCGCCTGCTACGAGCCGGAGGGCATGCAGCATCTGCGGGATATCAGCACCGTGGTATATTTGAAGCTTCCTTATGAGGAAGTGGAACAGCGGCTGGGAGATCTGAATGCCAGAGGTGTGACCCTGCAGCCCGGTCAGACATTGAGGGACCTGTACGAGGAGAGAACCCCTTTGTATGAAAAATATGCGGATCTGATCATAGACTGTAGCAGAAAAATGCTGCGGGATGTAGTGGCGGAGATTGCTGAGAGATATAAGAAACAGCCTTGACAAGATCACATAACCGTAAAGCAGCAAGGAACGAAAAATATAAGGAATGGAAAATACAACTATGGAAAATACGAGAACAAAAACTACGAGAAACAGCCTGATCCTGCTGTTAACGGCTGCCATCTGGGGCATGGCGTTCGTCTCCCAGAGCAAGGGCATGGACTATATGCATCCGTTCACCTTTAACGGTGTCCGGTCCCTGATCGGTGCCGCCAGCATTCTGGTGTATATTCTGATCAGCAGAAAGATTGCAGGGGACAAAGCTGCGCCCCTTGACTGGAAACTGAATGTGAAAGCAGGACTTTTGTGTGGCATTTTCCTAACAATCGCCAGTACCTTGCAGCAGTTCGGTATTAAATACACCAGTGTCGGTAAGGCGGGATTTATCACAACGCTATATATCATTTTTGTCCCCATGTTCGGTATCTTTCTGAAGAAAAAAGTGGCGCCGGTGGTCTGGGCGGCAGCAGTCATGGCAGCCGTGGGCATGTATCTGCTCTGCATGACCGAGTCCCTGCGTCTCGGAGCCGGAGATATCATGGTATTTTTATGTGCCATTGCATTTGCCATACAGATCATGACCGTTGACCATTATGCAGCAAGAATTGACGGAGCTGTGGTATCCTGTATCCAGTTCACGGTCTGTGGAGTGGTCTGCTGCATCGGAGCACTCATCTGGGGACAGCCCACCTTCGGTCAGCTGCAGGAAGGCCTGGGAGCCCTGTTATATGCCGGTGTTTTAAGCTGTGGTGTGGGTTATACCTTACAGATCGTAGGCCAGAAAGGACTGAATCCTACGGTGGCGGCACTGATCATGAGCCTGGAATCCGTCATTGCCACGATCTCCGGATGGATCGCCTATAAGATCGGATTTCTGACTACTGATCAGACACTGACAGCCAGGCAGATCGCAGGCTGCGTTATCGTATTTGCGGCGGTGATCCTAGTACAGCTTCCGCCGGAATGGTTTCGTTTTGGCAAAAAGAATGCATAAATAAAGAATGCATAATTTTAAGAAAAAGTGCAGAGACTGTCCTTAAACAGATAGTAAGGGGGGAAATGCAGAGAATGGATTATATCAATGCTTTCTGGGTGGGCGGCCTGATCTGTGCTTTGGTGCAGATATTAATGGAAAAAACGAAGATGATGCCGGGACGCATCATGGTGCTTCTGGTGGTCACCGGTGCGGTCATCAGTGCCCTTGGCTGGTATGAACCGTTTCAGGATTATGCGGGAGCAGGAGCCAGTGTACCGTTATTGGGCTTTGGAAATGTATTAATGAAGGGCGTGAAAGAAGCGGTGCAGGAACAGGGATTTTTAGGACTGTTTGCCGGAGGATTCAAGGCTGGAGCCGTGGGAACCTCCGCAGCGCTGATCCTCGGTTATCTGGCGAGCCTGCTCAGCAAACCGAAGATGAAGGAGTGACCGTCAGGAACCGCTCCTACGAATGATTCGAAGAACTGGGGATACCCCGGAGAGCGGGATCAGAGTTCTTCGTAGGAGATCCCCTTCAGATCCAGATATTTTTTCAGTGCCTTGTCCCAGGTGGTGTCGGCACTTTTGTCCATGGTGAAGGTCTGGTAGGCGCACCCGGTGGTGAGAACCGTTTTTTCCCCGTCGTAGCGGATGTTCAGCACCAGTGCCCGGATGACGTCAGGGTCCACCTGGGCTTTTTCCAGCATGGAGGCTGCCTTATCGGGCTGCATATGAAGTACGAATTTAAAATACAAAGGAGTGTGTTTTCCCTTGATGAGGTCAAAGCACAGTCCTTTTATTTTGCTCCAGGATTGCAGATCCCAGGGGATGCAGTCTTCCCCCCGTTCGTCCGCGGGATAGAAGTCCTTGTTGATATGCCCGTCGATCGTCACGGTGAGAGCCGTACTGACGGTGGCTTCTTCCAACAGGAAAGGATCGAAAGTATCCGCTACCAGCAGGTGGTTCATAAAATTTTTCATGGATGTAATCTGTAATGCGATCATAGGGACTCCTTATATGTTTGTGAGAAGAACTCTGTGAGGAGCTTCGGTCGAAACGGAACAATCCTACCCTCTATTCGCATATCGTGGGATTATCATCCCACTTTTATGCTCATATCGGGGCGGGTCCTAAGGTCTTTCACCCACTTATGAGCAAGCTCATATGGGCTTAGACCTTTTGACCCTGGCATCATATAATATGCTGGCTATATAGAAATAGTATATACGAAGTCCGCCGAAAAGGGAATATGAATATTTTGTATAAAGGCTTTACGAACGGAATGTTTCGTGTTATTATAAGTAGTATTAAAAACTACATAGTATGGTTTTAAAAAATGAAAATAATTGTAACTATTCAGTGCCGCATTCGCAGAATGACTCTTTCGGAGACATAATTTTGAATAGCTGCAATCAATCATATGGAGATAGATAATATGAGTTATAAAATTGTAGTAGACAGCTGTTGTGAATTGCCGGAAGAATATTTGCAGGATCCCCGGTTCGAGATCGTGCCCCTGGGACTGGAAGTGGGAGATTACCAGATTCAGGATGATGAGAATTTTGATCAGGCGGAATTCCTGAAAAAGGTGGCAGAGTGTCCGAAATGTCCCAAGTCGGCATGCCCTTCCCCAGAGCGTTTCAGGGAAGCCTACCACACAGAAGCAGAGCATGTGTATGTGATCACTTTATCCTCCCACCTCAGCGGAAGCTACAACAGTGCGGTGCTTGGTATGAATCTGTATCGGGAAAAATACGGGAAGAAGCAGATCCACGTCATCGATTCCGAGTCCGCCAGCTGTGGTGAGACCCAGATCGTGAAGAAACTGGTAGAACTGGAAGAGCAGGGTCTTTCCTTCGAAGAAATCGTGAAGCAGATCGAAGAGTTCCGCAGCAATGTGCATACCTATTTTGTACTGGATAATCTGGAGACGCTGCGCAAGAACGGCAGACTGACCGGTGTGAAAGCACTGGTGGCATCCACGCTGAACATCAAGCCGATCATGGCCGGAGACAAGGGCAGTATCGTGCAGAGAGGCCAGAGCGTCGGCATGAAGAAAGCACTCCGAAGAATGGCGGAGATCGTTCTGGAAGAGGCAGGGGATACGAAGGAACGTTTCCTGATGATCACCCACTGCAATGCTCCTGACCGCGCCGAGACCATGAAGAAGCTTCTTATGGAAAAGGCAGAGTTCAAAGGATGCCTGATCATGGACACCCGCGGTGTCAGCAGCATGTACGCCAACGATGGCGGCGTGATCGTGACGGTGTAAAAAGATTAATATCATAGGCAATATAGCTCCGGCGGATTAGCCTGTCATTTTTTGTTTCTGACAGCCTGTTCCGCCTGGGCTATTTTTTTCATAAAAAGCAAATATAGAGGGCATTTTATGAAAAACAGAATTTGAGAGAGCGGTGCCATGAATCTGGCAAAATAAGAAATTGAAATGTAAGAGCTTACATACACGTCAGACAAACATCCTCATGCATATTCCACAAAAAGATAGATAAAAAATTAACTTTCCTAAAAACTATTGATAGTTTTTATTATTTAAGATACAATTGCACATATACAAAAATCAGTAGCCGACAAGAAACGGCTATTTTTTAAAAAATAAAATGTAAGCACTTACACGGCGCAACAGGCAGCCAGCTCAGGTGGCCAATGCCATAGTACGTGTCAGTAAAACACCGCACCCGCAGACGGAGAGCAGCACGCCATAGCCGTGGCCGGCGGCGCCCGTGGCGCAGGGCATAAAAGTAACGCAGGCATCAGCCCGCAGAATGGAGAAGATTATGAGCCGATTGAAGATAGCTACCCCGAATAAAGCACAGCTTACGGTGGAACGCCTGTACAAAGATCTGGAGAGAAGAATTATCGCCAGCCCGCCCGGATTATGTCCGGTGGACCTGCAGCTTTCTTTTCTGAAAATGTGTCATGCCCAGACCTGTGGTAAATGTGTGCCCTGCCGTGTGGGACTGGGGCAGTTGCAGAACCTGATGGAGGATGTATTGGCAGGCAAAGCCACCCTGAAGACACTGGATCTGATCCGGGATACCGCTTCCGACATTGTGGACTCCGCTGACTGTGCCATCGGTTACGAGGCGGCCCATATGGTACTGGCCGGACTGGAAGGCTTCCGTGAGGATTATGTCTATCACATTGAACATGGGGGAAAATGTTCCTGCCATATTACCCAGCCGGTTCCCTGTGTGGCGCTGTGCCCCGCAGGTGTGGATATCCCCGGTTACATAGCACTGGTGAAGGAAGAGCGTTATGCAGATGCCGTGAAGCTGATCCGCAAGGACAATCCTTTCCCCACCGCCTGTGCCCTGATCTGTGAGCATCCCTGTGAGGCAAGATGCCGCCGCAACATGATCGATAGTGCCATCAATATCCGCGGCCTGAAGCGTATGGCAGTGGACAATGCCAGAGCCAACACGGTTCCCGTGCCTGAGAAAGCGGAGAGCACCGGTAAAAAAGTAGCAATCATCGGCGGAGGCCCCGGTGGACTGTCTGCGGCATATTATCTGGAGCTGATGGGACACCATGCCGTGGTATTTGAGGAAAAGAGCAAGCTGGGCGGTATGCTGCGCTACGGAATTCCCAACTATCGTTTTCCAAGAGAACGCTTACAGGAGGACATTGACACTATTCTGTCCACCGGAGTGGAAGTGAAATTGAACACCAGAGTCGGCAATGGCGAAGGTGAGATTTCTTATAATAAGCTGCACGAAGAATACGATGCAGTCTATATTGCCATCGGTGCCCATACGGATAAAAAGATCGGTATCGAGGGAGAGGATGCCAACGGTGTCATGTCTGCAGTGGAAATGCTGCGCCGCATCGGTGACGATGACATGCCGGACTTCAAGGACAAGACCGTAGTCGTAGTCGGCGGCGGTAACGTAGCCATGGACTGTACCCGTTCCGCCATTCGTCTGGGTGCGAAAAAGGTGGGAATTGCCTACCGCAGAAGACAGACCGATATGACGGCGCTTCCTGAAGAAGTGGAAGGCGCCATCGCAGAGGGCGCAGAGCTTTACAGCCTGAAAGCACCTCACAAGATCGAAGCCGACGAGAACGGCAATGTGACGGCTCTGTGGGTAGAACCTCAGATCATCGGCCCCATCGATGCCTGGGGACGAGCCCGTCCGATCCAGGCGGATGTGCCTCTCCTTCGAATCCCCTGTGATATCGTCGTGGTGGCCATCGGTCAGGGTATCGAGACCCGTCATTTCGAGGAGGCGGGTCTCTCCGTAAAACGAGGCACCATTACTGCCATGAGTGACAGTGAAGTCAAGGATGTCCACGGTGTATTTGCCGGTGGTGACTGTGTGACCGGTCCGGCTACCGTCATCCGTGCCATTGCCGCCGGAAAAGTAGCTGCAGCCAATATCGATGAATATCTGGGTTACCACCATGTAGTACCCTGTGATGTGGAGATCCCGCCGGTATCCTACGAGGACAAGGAACCCTGCGGACGGATCCAGCTGAGTGAAAAGGAAGCCGGAGAGCGCAAGACGAATTTCGATGCATTTGAATGCGGCATGACGAAGCAGGAAGCCTGCCAGGAAGCGGGCAGATGTTTACGCTGCGATAAATACGGCTACGGAAGCTTAAAGGGCGGCCGAGCTGCCATCTGGTAAAAAGAGGAGCAAACAATGGGCGAGAAAATGATAAACCTTACAATAGACGGCGTGCAGCTGCAGGTCCCGGAGGGAACCAGCGTCATGAGCGCGGCAGCAGGCGTGGGAATCGAAGTACCGCATCTGTGCTTTTTAAAAGACATCAATGAGATCAGTGCCTGCAAGGTCTGCGTGGTGGAAGTGCAGGGAAAAAGCAAGCTGATCACAGCCTGCAACAGCCCGGTGGAAGAGGGAATGGTAGTGTATACCAATTCTCCGAAGGTACGCCGTGTGCGCAAGACAAATGTGGAACTGATCCTGTCCCAGCATGATTGTCACTGTGCCACCTGCGTCAGAAGCCGTAACTGTAATTTACAGCAGATTTCCAACGATCTGGGAATTCTGGAAGTACCTTTTACCGAGGAGGTTCCCGAGACACCCTGGGATCATTCTTTCCCTCTGATCCGGGATTCCAGAAAATGTATTAAATGTATGCGCTGTGTACAGATCTGCGATAAAGTCCAGGCCATGCATGTCTGGGATGTACAGAACACCGGATCCCGTACCACAGTAGATGTGGCGGATAATAAGACCATCGATTGCTCCGACTGTACACTGTGTGGACAGTGTATTACCCATTGTCCTACCGGAGCATTGCGGGAACGGGACGATACATACAAGGCTTTCGAGGCACTGGCGGATCCCGAGAAGGTCACAGTAGTCCAGGTGGCACCGGCGGTAAGAACCGCATGGGGAGAGGAACTGGGACTGAATGCGGAGGAAGCTTCCGAGGGCAAAATGGTGGCAGCGCTGAAGCGCATCGGTTTTGACTATGTATTTGATACCAACTTCGCAGCGGATCTGACGATTATGGAAGAGGGAAACGAACTGCTGGAGCGGCTGGGCAATTCCCGGAAATACGCATGGCCCATGTTTACCTCCTGCTGTCCCGGCTGGGTAAGCTTCGTGTCCAAGAAGTATCCGGAGTATCTGCGAAATTTGTCCACGGCAAAATCCCCCCAGCAGATGTTCGGTGCCATGGCGAAGACTTATTTTGCACAGAAGAAAGGGATTGATCCCAATAATATCTGCTGTATCTCCATCATGCCCTGCGTATCCAAGAAGAGAGAAGCTTCTCTTTCTTATATGAAGAGCGCCGGAGCCGGACAGGATGTGGATATTGTACTGACCACAAGAGAATTCGTGCGGATGATCCGTGCCGAGCATATCAATACCCGGTTCTTAAAGGAGCAGGCTTTTGATTCTCCTCTGGGAGAAAGCACCGGTGCCGGAGTGATCTTCGGCGTCACCGGCGGTGTCATGGAGGCAGCACTTCGTACCGCATATGCAATAGTGGAAGGCAAGAATCCGGAAGCAGATGCTTTCCGGGCAGTCCGGGGAAGAGACGGCAGAAGAGAAGCAGACTTCACACTGGGAGATCAGACCTTACATACCTGTACTGTCAGCGGACTGGCCAATGCGGAGAAGCTGATGGAGGACATTAAGGCAGGAAGGGTATCCTATGATTTCGTGGAAGTCATGGCATGCCCCGGTGGTTGTGTCGGAGGCGGCGGACAGCCCATCCACGACGGATGCGAATTCGCGGAGCGGCGCGGAGGCACCCTGTACCGTCTGGACAGTGAGAGAAAGCTTCGCTTCTCCCATGAGAACCCCGAGGTACAGAAGGCCTACGAAGAGTTCCTGGGCAAGCCCCTCAGCCGCACCGCCCATAAGCTTTTGCATTCCGAACACGTGAACGAACTGTACTTTGAAACACATAACTACTTGTAATACCAGGTGACCGATTCAGCCGCAGGGCATGCTTGCATGCGCCTGCGGCTGAATCAGGGAACCGCCCAAACATGAGGAAGAAGCGATTTGCGAAGCAAATCAGCGGAATCCGAATGTTTGCAGAATTGCGAAAGCTGCACGGCAGCGGAGCAATTCGTGGGTATTACAATGTATGGGCATGCTTGCATGCGCCTGCGGCTGAATCCGAATGTTTGCAAGACCCTATTGACATTTTTTCACACAGGGTCTATACTGTGTATAGTTTAAAGATGATTACTAGAGTAAGAGTGGACGCGCGCCACTCTTTCTTGTTGTTGTAACGACAGCTCATATCAGTAAAGGAGGGCCTACATGTCCAAACGAGAGGACTACGAAAACAGAACCGAAGAACTGCTGACGCCCATCGCAGAAGTAAGTCAGGTGGAGATCTACGATGTGGAGTATGTAAAAGAAGGCAGTGACTACTATCTGAGAGCTTACATCGACAAGCCGGAAGGTGTGAACATTCTGGATTGCGAGAATGTCAGCAGAGCATTATCCGAAGCTCTGGACAAGGCTGATTTCATTCCGGATGCTTATATTCTGGAAGTCAGCAGCCCGGGACTGGGTAGAACGCTGAAAAAGGATAAGCATTTGCAGAAGAGCATCGGTGAAGAAGTAGAGATCAAGCTGTTCAAGCCCATTGACAAATGCAAAGAGTTTTCTGGCATTCTGGAGAGCTTCAATGCAGATAACATTACGATCACGGAAGACGGCAGCCCGAGAACTTTTGCCAGAGCAGACATTGCCCTGATCCGTCTTGCATTAGATTTTTGATACTATTCAGAGCCAAAGGGCGAAGGAATAGTGATAGCTTGTAGAATAAGAAGAAACCATACACTAAGAAAAGGCGAAAGCCGGAATGGAGGAAATGATGAATAAGGAATTAATGGAGGCACTGGACGTTCTGGAGAAGGAGAAGGAGATCAGCAAGGAGACCTTGTTTGAAGCCATCGAGAACTCCCTGATGACAGCCTGCAAGAACCATTTTGGAAAGGCTGACAATGTCCATGTGGAGATTAATAGAGAGACCTGCGATTTTCTGGTATATGCTGAGAAGGAAGTCGTTCCCACGAAGGATGATGTGGAGGATGACTGCCTGCAGATTGCTCTGGAGGATGCACAGGAGATCTCCAAGAGAGCACAGGTGGGCGACATGATCCATGTGGAGATCAAGTCCAAGGAGTTCGGCCGTATCGCTACCCAGAATGCCAAGAACGTGATCTTACAGAAGATCCGTGAGGAAGAGAGAAGCGTGATCTACAACCAGTACTACGAGAAGGAAAAGGATGTTGTGACCGGCGTAGTACAGCGTTATGTAGGCAAGAACATCAGCATCAATCTGGGTAAGGCAGATGCCATGCTGACCGAGAACGAGCAGGTAAAGGGCGAAGTATTCAAGCCCACCGAGCGTATCAAGGTTTACATTGTGGAAGTAAAGAACACCCCGAAGGGACCCCGCATCAATGTCAGCCGTACCCATCCGGAACTGGTAAAGAGACTGTTCGAGTCCGAAGTTACCGAGATCAAGGACGGTACCGTAGAGATCAAGAGCATTGCCAGAGAGGCAGGAAGCCGTACCAAGATCGCTGTATGGAGCAATAACCCCAATGTAGATGCTGTCGGCGCCTGTGTAGGTATGAATGGTGCCCGCGTCAATGCTATCGTGGAAGAGCTGCGCGGTGAGAAGATCGATATCGTGAACTGGGATGAGAACCCCGGTAACCTGATTCAGAATGCACTTTCTCCTGCCAAGATCGTAGCAGTATTTGCAGATCCCGATGAGAAGACCGCAAAGGTAGTCGTACCCGATTATCAGTTGTCTCTGGCTATCGGTAAGGAAGGTCAGAACGCAAGACTGGCAGCAAGACTGACCGGCTACAAGATCGACATCAAGTCCGAGACTCAGGCCAAGGATGCTCCCGGCTTCCGTTATGAGGACTATGTGGATGATTATGAAGATGATACCGTAGACGATTTTGATGGAGAGCAGGAATAATCAATGGCAAAAAAGATTCCACTGAGGCAGTGCGTAGGCTGCGGAGAAATGAAAGGCAAAAAAGAAATGCTGCGTGTCCTGAAAACGCCGGAAGATGAGATATGTCTGGATGCAACCGGCAAAAAAAACGGACGTGGTGCATATATATGCAGACAGAAGGAATGTCTGCAGAAAGCCCGGAAGAATAAAGGATTAGAACGTTCTTTCAAGATGAGTATTTCTCCTGAGGTATATGATACACTGGAAAAGGAGTTTGATCAGCTTGAAACAGAATAAGATTTATTCCCTTTTGGGACTTGCGATGAGGGGGCGTAACCTGGTAAGCGGTGAATTCCAGACGGAGGACGCTGTGAAAAAAGGTTCTGCCATGTTGGTGATCGTTGCAGAGGATGCATCGGCCAATACGAAAAAGTTGTTTCACGACAAATGTTCCTATTATGAAGTCCCGGTATATGAATATGGCACGAAGGAAGAACTCGGCTGGGCCATCGGCCGGGATCTGAGATCTTCGGTAGGTGTGTGTGATGCGGGACTGGCAGATGCACTCATCAAGCAATTGGAAGCGAATTTGCCCGGTTAGGCAGAATGGAGGAAAGCATGGCGAAAATCAAAGTACATGAACTCGCAAAAGAATTGGAACTACAGAGTAAGGATATATTAAGTTTTTTACAGGAAAAAGGAATTGAGGCAAAAGCAGCACAGAGCTCGCTGGAAGAGGATGCGGCAGCACTGGTACGCAACAGCCTCGGAAAGAAAAAAGCAGCTGCACCCGCAGCACAGAAAGCTCCGGTAAATACCGAAAACGCAAAGCCTGCTGAGGAAAAGGCTCAGGCACCCGCAGGGGAAGCAAAGGCTCAGGAAACGAAAGTTTCCGAGGAGACCAAATCTACTGAGGAGACGAAAAAGAAGAAAAAGATTATTTTCGTTAGCAACCCTCAGAATTCCAAGATGCCCGGACAGCGTCAGGGTGGTCAGAGTGGACAGGGACAGAGAAATGCAGGCGGACAGCGTCCGAATCAGGGCGGCAGATACCAGAACAATGGTTACCAGAATAATTCCTACGGCAACCGTGTTCAGGCACAGGCTCCCGTACGTCCCATCAAGCCGCTGACCCCTCCGTCTCCCACTCCCAGCGTGGCAATGGTACCCGGCAACCGTGGACAGCAGCCTGCGAAAAAGCCTCAGACACAGGCACCGGTAAAGGAGCAGGCAGTACAGAATACTGCAGCCGCACAGGCACCTCAGGCAGCACAGCCTGCACAGAATGTGGCACAGACCAGACCGGCAGACAGACCTCAGAACGGTAACCGTGACAACCGCGATAACCGTCAGGGCGGTTACGGTCAGAATAATCGTGACAACCGTGGACAGAACGAGCGTGGCCAGGGCGGTTACAACCGTGACAACAGAGACGGCAATCGTGACAATCGTCAGGGTGGCTACGGACAGGGTAACCGTCAGGGCGGACAGAATGGTAACAGAGGAGGTATGGGCAATGGCAGACCTCAGGGAGGCGGATTTAACAGACAGGGTCGTCCGGGTATGGAAGGCGGTCAGGGTGATCGCCGCGGTAACGGCAACGGTGAGCGCGGTTACGGCAATAACGGCCGCGACCAAAGAGGCAATGGCGGATCGGGTAATCGATTCGGAGATAACAGACAGAATAAGGGCTTCGCTCCGGAACCTGCAGGCAAGGATCTTGAGAAGAAGCGCGAAGATGAAAAGAGACGTTTCAGCCAGGAGAAGGACAACAAGCGTTCCAAGAAGGACCATATCTACGAGGACGAGGACGCGCTGAAGAACAAGCCCGGACGTTTCATCAAGCCGGAAAAGAAGAAGGAAGAGGTACAGGAAGAGCAGATCAAGGTGATCGTGCTGCCGGAATCCATTACCATCAAAGAACTGGCTGAGAAGATGAAGTTACAGCCCGCAGCCATCATCAAGAAGCTGTTCCTGGAAGGTAAGATTGTAACCGTGAACCAGGAGATCTCCTATGAAGATGCAGAGAACATTGCCATGGAATATGACATTCTCTGTGAAAAAGAGGTCAAGGTAGATGTCATCGAAGAACTGTTGAAGGAAGATGAAGAGGACGAGGCAGATCTGGTGGAGAGACCTCCCGTAATCTGTGTTATGGGTCACGTTGACCATGGTAAGACTTCCCTGTTAGACGCTATCCGTAAGACCAACGTAACCGATCGTGAGGCAGGTGGTATCACCCAGCACATCGGTGCTTATACTGTAAATGTGGGAGACCGTAAGATCACCTTCTTAGATACTCCCGGACACGAAGCATTTACCGCCATGCGTATGCGTGGTGCCAATGCGACCGATATTGCTATCCTGGTAGTAGCAGCGGACGACGGCGTAATGCCCCAGACCGTAGAGGCGATCAACCATGCAAAGGCAGCAGGTGTGGAGATCATCGTAGCAGTGAACAAGATCGATAAGCCCTCAGCCAACATTGACCGTGTAAAACAGGAGCTGGCAGAGTACGAGCTGATCCCCGAGGATTGGGGCGGAAGTACCGTATTTGCACCGGTATCTGCGAAGAGCGGAGAAGGTATCGACCAGCTGCTTGACATGATCCTGCTGACCGCAGATATCATGGAACTCAAGGCCAACCCCAAGAGAAAAGCAAGAGGTCTGGTCATCGAGGCAGAGCTGGATAAGGGACGCGGTCCCGTGGCTACCGTACTGGTACAGAAAGGTACCCTGCATGTGGGAGATTTCATTTCCGCAGGCGTGGCACACGGTAAGGTAAGAGCCATGATCGATGATAAGGGACGCAGAGTAAAAGAAGCAGGACCGTCTACCCCTGTAGAAATCCTGGGCCTGTCCGATGTTCCCAGTGCAGGTGAAGTATTCCTGGCACATGATAATGATAAGACAGCAAAATCCTATGCGGAGACCTATCTGGCACAGAACAAGGAAAAGATGCTGGAAGAGACCAAGGGCAGAATGTCCCTGGATGATCTGTTCAGCCAGATCCAGGAGGGTAATCTGAAGGAACTGAACCTGATCGTCAAGGCTGACGTACAGGGTAGTGTCGAGGCTGTAAAACAGTCCCTGATGAAGCTGTCCAACGAAGAAGTAGTAGTTAAATGTATCCACGGCGGCGTAGGTGCCATCAATGAGTCCGACGTATCTTTGGCAAGTGCGTCCAACGCGATCATCATCGGATTCAACGTTCGTCCCGATGCGACTGCCAAGGCAACCGCAGAGAGAGAGGGCGTGGATGTACGTCTGTACAAGGTCATCTACCAGGCTATCGAAGATGTGGAAGCTGCCATGAAGGGTATGCTGGATCCCGTATACGAGGAGAAGGTTATCGGTCATGCAGAGGTTCGTCAGATCTTCAAGGCATCCGCTATCGGTAACATCGCAGGTTCCTATGTTCTGGACGGTGTGTTCCAGAGAGGCTGTAAGGTTCGTATCACCCGTGAGGGCGAGCAGATCTTCGAAGGCAACCTGGCTTCCTTGAAGAGATTCAAGGATGATGTGAAGGAGGTTAAGGCCGGATATGAGTGTGGTCTCGTATTCGAAGGCTTTGACAAGATGCAGGAGCTGGATATCGTAGAAGCATATATCATGGTGGAAGTACCACGGTAGGTTACTAGAACGCATCCGTTCGCAGATGCATTCCGCTTACCCACGCTCGCACTCTGAAAAAAACGTAGCGGACACTAAGAATCTTCCTGCGCTTTGCTTGCAAGATTCAAGTGCCGACGTTTTTCAACGGGGTTACGCGAAACGCATTCTGTTCGCGGATGCTCGCCAAGACGTCTACGATACCCGCAGGAAAGAATTAAGAAGGAATAAGAATGAGAAAGAATAGTGTGAAAAATACCCGTGTGAACGGGGAAGTACAGCGCGTTCTGGCAGAGATCATCCGGGGCGGTCTCAAGGACCCCCGGATCAGTCCCTGGACCAGTGTGGTCGCTGTGGAAGTGGCACCGGATCTGAAGAGCTGTAAGGCATGGATCAGCGTGCTGGGAGACGAGGAAGTCAGAAAGTCTACCCTGCAGGGACTGAAGAGCGCCGAAGGCTTTATCCGCAGAGAACTGGCTCGTACCATCAATCTGCGTAATACTCCGGATATCACTTTTGTGATGGATCAGTCCATTGAATACGGTGTCAATATGTCCCACAAGATCGATGAGGTCATTGCAGCGGATGAACAGGCACAGAAGCCGGAAAATGAAGTGGTGGAAGATACGGAAGAAACAGAGGAAGGTGACGAGTAATGGATTTGCGTGAAGAATGTCTGGGTGCGAAAAAGATCGGCATCAGCGGACATATTCGTCCGGATGGAGACTGTGTGGGTGTATGTCTTTCCTTACAGATGTATCTGCGTAAACTCCTTCCCGAAGCGGAAGTTACCGTATATCTGCAGAAGCCGTCCGAAGAGTTTTCCTATCTGAAAGGATACGATGAGATTCAGACCGAATGTCCCGTGCAGGAGCCTTTTGATGTGTATTTTGCGCTGGATTGCAGTGGGGATCGTCTGGGAGATGCGGAGACGTATTTCCAGAATGCGAAAAAGAAGATCAACATTGATCATCACATCAGCAATTCCGGTTGCGGTGATGTGAATCTGGTCCGTCCGGAAGTGGGAAGTGCCTGTGAGGTGCTGTATCACATTATGGATGCGGAACTTATTGACAAGGATATTGCGGAAGCGCTGTATACCGGCATCATCCATGATACCGGTGTATTCCAGTATTCCAATACGACATCAGAGACGCTGCAGGCAGCAGCGTTTCTGATCTCCTTCGGATTCAATTTCCCGAAGCTGATCGAGGAAAGCTTTTATCAGAAGACCTATCTGCAGACCCAGATCATGGGCAGAGCTCTGATGGAGAGCATTCGTTTCATGGACGGACGCTGCATCGTGAGCATGGTGGACCGCAAGACCATGGAATTCTACAATGCGGTACCGGGAGATCTGGACGGCATTGTGAACCAGTTGCGCAATATCAAGGGCGTGGACTGTGCGATTTTCATGTATGAGACCAACGTACTGGAGTACAAGGTCAGCATGCGTTCCAATGAGAAAGTAGATGTGGCGAAGGTGGCATCTTTCTTCGGAGGCGGCGGACATGTACGTGCCGCAGGCTGCACTATGAAGGGAACCTTCCATGATTGTGTCAACAATTTGTCACTGCACATCGACAAACAACTGCGGGGAGAACAGGGTTAATGGACGGCATCATCAATGTATATAAGGAAGCGGGCTTTACCTCCCATGATGTGGTAGCCAAGCTTCGCGGGATCTGCCGGCAGAAAAAGATAGGGCACACAGGTACACTGGATCCACAGGCTACCGGTGTGCTTCCTGTATGTCTGGGGAATGCTACCAGAGCATGTGAAATGCTGACGGACAGGACCAAGGAATATGTGGCAGAACTTCTGCTGGGACAGATCACAGATACCCAGGATATCACGGGAACCGTTCTGGAAGAGCGGGAAGTGGCGGTGAGTGAAGCACAGGTACGTGAAGCGATCGCCGGTTTTGTTGGCGGCTATGACCAGATCCCACCCATGTATTCTGCACTGAAGGTCAATGGGAAAAAGCTTTATGAGCTGGCCAGAGCGGGCAAAGAAGTGGAACGGCAGGCAAGACATGTGGATCTGCCGGCGATTGAGATTCTGGAAATAAAGTTTCCCGTGGTAAAATTCCGCGTGGAATGTTCCAAGGGAACCTATATCCGCAGTCTCTGTGCCGATATTGGGGAAAAACTGTGCTGCGGCGGCACCATGCAGAGCCTCGTTCGCACCAGAGTCGGGGAATTCCGGCTGGTAGATGCCCTGACACTTGCACAGCTGCAGGAACTTCGGGACAAGGAGAGGCTGGAGGAAGCACTGCTTCCCACAGACCGTATTTTTTCGGATTTTCCCATGTTGCATGTGGAGAAAAAGTGGCGGAAACTGATCGATAACGGGAATGCTTTTTATCCGGGACAGACTGTGGAACAGACCACACATCCGGCAGGAGAGTGGGTGCGCATCTACAGAGAGGATGACAGCTTCGTGGGCATTTATGCGTATGATGAAACGAAGAAATGGTACAAGCCCGTGAAGATCTTCCCAAGTAATACAGAAAGCAGGAAATAGACTTGGAAATCATTGCAGGAACAACAGACTTTTATCTGGAAAAAGATACAGCAGTAGCCATCGGTAAATTTGACGGAGTCCATCTGGGCCACAGGAGACTTTTGGAAGAGATTCTTGGCCGAAAAAAATATGGGCTGGCGGCGTGCGTGTTCACCTTTGACCCTACACCGGCAGTGCTGTTCGGCCTGTCTGACGGTAAAGAACTGACCACCAGAGAGGAAAAAAGACGCCTGTTTGAACGTCTGGGAATCGACACTCTGATCGAGTTTCCTCTTACGACGGAGACTGCAGCCACAGAGCCAGAGCGTTTTGCAACAGAGATTCTGGCCAAACAGATGAATACCCGGTTTGTGGCGGCAGGCGAGGATCTGTCTTTTGGCAAGAACGGCGCAGGAAATGCCGAACTTCTGGAGAGAATGGCGCCGCATCTGGGCTTTTGCGTCCAGACCATAGAGAAGATCGAAGTGAACGGCATCGAAGTCAGTTCCACTTACATCCGCAAGCTGGTGGAAGAGGGCCGGATGGAAGAGGCCGAAGAGATGCTGGGAATGCCTTATACGCTGGTGGGAGCAGTGGAGCATGGCAATCATATCGGACATACCCTGGGATTTCCAACGGTGAATCTGCTGCCTCCCGCAGGCAAACTTCTGCCGCCCAACGGAGTTTACTATGCGGCGGTGCGCCATAATGGAAAGGTCTATAAGGCCATCAGCAATGTGGGAACCAAACCCACGGTTTCTTCTGAAAAAGTGATGGGGGTGGAATCTTATCTGTATGATTTTGACCAGGACATCTACGGGCAGGAGATCGAGGTGGCTTTGAAAAGATTTCGGCGCCCGGAACGCAGATTTGGATCGCTGGAAGAACTTAAGGAGCAGCTGGACCGGGATATTGCGGATGGTCGAAATGCGTAGGAAAAACAGCTGTTTTACGCAAACACGGTAGAAATTGCGTAAAGTTTTGTAAAGAAAAGTAAAAGAAAAGTAAAATTTACATTGCAAGTTTTTATTCTATCTCGTAAAATATATTTTGGATTGTTTATATAAGAATAAATTTGAAAATTATTGTTTTGGTTTTTCGGAAGAGAATCAAGAGAGATTGAGGGATTAAAAATGAGCTTTGGAACAATATTGACAATGGCAGGAGGTCTGGGACTGTTTCTATTCGGAATGGAGTTGATGAGTGATTCCATTGAGAAGGTAGCAGGTGCCAGACTTCGTCGTATTCTGGAAATCTTTACCACGAACCGTTTCATGGGTATGATCGTCGGTATTATTTTTACCGGTATCATCCAGTCGTCTTCTGCATGTACGGTCATGGTCGTCAGCTTTGTAAACTCTGGTCTGATGAACCTGTATCAGGCGGCTGGGGTTATTCTGGGTGCCAACATCGGTACCACCATCACTTCACAGCTGGTATCTTTTAATTTATCGAAAATAGCACCGCTGATTCTATTAGTAGGCGTGGTTGTGATGATGTTCACGAAAAAGGAAAAAGTCCGCAAAGTGGCGGAAGTGGTTGTAGGATTCGGTATTCTGTTCGTGGGTCTGAGCACCATGTCCCAGGCTATGGCGAACATGAAGAATGAGCCGCAGGTGGTAAATCTGCTGATGTCTTTGAAGAATCCGTTCTTAGCCACACTGATGGGATTTGCCCTGACAGCCATTATCCAGAGCTCTTCCGTAACGGTCAGTATCGTATTGCTGCTGGCCAATCAGGATCTGCTGCCACTGCCTATTACACTGTATATTATCCTGGGATGTAATATCGGTGCCTGTGCTACCGCAATGTTAGCTTCCATGACCGGTAAAAAGGATGCGAAGAGAGCAGCACTGATCCATCTGCTGTTCAATATCATCGGTACAGTGATCATCTACATTGCCCTGTTTGTGGCAGGAGACCAGATTGTGGAACTGATCAAGTCCATCTCTGCGGACAATGGCCGATTCGTAGCAAATGCACATACGCTGATCAAGATTGCACAGGTAATCATGCTGTTCCCGTTCACCAGCTGGCTGGTGAAGATGACTTACCTGATCGTACCCGGCGAGGACCAGAAGGTGGGTTACAGAGAGAGCTATCAGCTGAAATATATTGGAGACAAAGTGGTGTTCAACCCCGCCACAGCAGTGGTAGAAGTAATCAAGGAGCTGGAGCGTATGGCTTCTCTGGCAGAGGAAAATCTGAACCGTGCCATGAATGCCCTGATCACGTTGGATGAAGAGGACATTGCGGAGGTCTACGAGGTAGAGAAAAATATCAACTTCCTGAATCATGCCATCACGGATTATCTGGTGAAGATCAACCAGACCACGCTGCCCATCGAGGACTTGAACAGTCTGGGTGCCCTGTTCCATGTGGTGAACGATATCGAGCGTATCGGTGATCATGCGGAGAACGTGGCGGATGCTGCCAGACAGCGTAAGGAGGAAGGCGTTTCCATCAGTAAGGAAGCCCAGAAGGAACTGGGAGATATGCTGGAAATGGTCAACAAGATCATCCGTTATGCTGTAGAAATGTTCGCCAAGAGCGATGAATCCCATATGCAGGAGATCGTTACTCTGGAGGATCAGGTAGACGAGAAGGAACGCGAACTGCAGAAGAAACATGTAGAGCGTCTGACCAAGGGAGAGTGTTCTCCCGAAGCCGGCATGATCTTCTCCGATATCGTATCCGGACTGGAGAGAGTAGCAGACCATGCCACCAATATCGCTTTTGCCATTACCACAGAAGAGGATGCCGAAGACGGCGATATCAAACGGTAATTAACTGGAAAGTTAGTAAAGAAATGCTATCAAATCCCCGTAGCCCTTGGCAAGGT